>JGI24928J39210_1000285_pt1 | contig 8586 bp, 6 predicted proteins | sample AOAMet2_C43A7_35_2_FD_39210 | JGI IMG/M metagenome (IMG submission 39210) | reverse complement strand
GTTGCGCTCGTTACGGGACTTAACCCAACATCTCACGACACGAGCTGACGACAGCCATGCAGCACCTGTCACTGCGTTCCCGAAGGCACCAATCTATTTCTAGAAAGTTCGCAGGATGTCAAGACCAGGTAAGGTTCTTCGCGTTGCATCGAATTAAACCACATGCTCCACCGCTTGTGCGGGTCCCCGTCAATTCCTTTGAGTTTTAACCTTGCGGCCGTACTCCCCAGGCGGATAACTTAACGCGTTAGCTTCGCCACTAAAGGGTAAATCCCCCCAACGGCTAGTTATCATCGTTTACGGCGTGGACTACCAGGGTATCTAATCCTGTTTGCTACCCACGCTTTCGTACCTCAGCGTCAGTATTGGTCCAGAAAGCTGCCTTCGCCATTGATGTTCCTTCTGATATCTACGCATTTCACCGCTACACCAGAAATTCCACTTTCCTCTACCATACTCTAGTTGACCAGTTTCAAATGCAGTTCCCAGGTTAAGCCCGGGGCTTTCACATCTGACTTAATAAACCGCCTACGCACGCTTTACGCCCAGTAATTCCGATTAACGCTTGCACCCTCCGTATTACCGCGGCTGCTGGCACGGAGTTAGCCGGTGCTTCTTCTAAAGTTAACGTCAAGGCTAACGGTTATTAACCGNTAACTTTTCTTCACAATTGAAAGTGCTTTACAACCCTCAGGCCTTCTTCACACACGCGGTATTGCTGGATCAGGGTTGCCCCCATTGTCCAATATTCCCCACTGCTGCCTCCCGTAGGAGTTCGGGCCGTGTCTCAGTCCCGATGTGGCTGATCATCCTCTCAGACCAGCTAAAGATCGTCGCCTTGGTAGGCTTTTACCCTACCAACAAGCTAATCTTACGCAGGCTCATCTGATAGCGTGAGGCTCGAAAGTCCCCCACTTTACTACGAATAGATTATGCGGTATTAATCCGAATTTCTTCGGGCTATCCCCCACTATCAGGCAGATTCCTACGCGTTACTCACCCGTCCGCCACTCGACGCCTACTAGCAAGCTAGTATCGTTTCCGTTCGACTTGCATGTGTTAAGCATACCGCCAGCGTTCAATCTGAGCCAGGATCAAACTCTTCAGTTTAATCTTTGACTTTTAGAACACATGGCATTTTATAACCAATAGTTCAATTTTTTTAAAAGCTTATCTGCTTTTGTTTTTTATGTGCACTGCACAATTTCTTGCACGAGTGCCCACACAAGTTGCTTGATAAATTGTTAAAGAACTACCACTCAAAAAAAGATCTATTTGTGCGGTGAAAGCGGGAAATTATACATGCTCAAATTGTTGCGTCAAGCTATATTGCTCTTTTTTATTAAATAAACTTTTGAGCGCTAAAATTAATAAAGTAGCAGTCTATAAAATAGTGTTTTAAATCAACAATATAGAGAGAATTACTAAGATCAAGAATTTCCTATTTTTTTCTCTCGAAAACNNTCAATTGTACTCTATTTGCCAATACAGAATGAAGAGAAGATTTGACCCAATAGATCGTCTGATGAAAACTCACCAGTTATTTGACCAAGATGCATTCCTGCCTGACGAAGATCTTCAGCAACCAGTTCGCTTGCTCCTCCATCCAGTTGACTGATCGGCACTATTAATAAACGAGAGAGTTTCATTAATGGCAATGATATGCCTTTTGCGAGCCAGAAAGACGCCCTCAGTATTTGAATTAAGTCCGGCAAAATCTGCAAGGGCTTTTCTAACTATATTAATTCCATCTCCATTTTTTGCTGAGATAGATATTTCTGGGTTGTTTTGAATATTTTGAATCCCAGTTTTAGATCCTGTTAAATCAATCTTATTTTTGATTACGATTTTTGGTTTGTCTTTAACTGATTCTGGCAGTATAGATAGATCAACGGACTTATCACTTGCATCATAAACAAGTAAAACAACATCTGCATTATTAATTTCGGTATGTGCTCTCCTAATTCCCTCTTGCTCAATTATATTGTCACTATTGTGCAGGCCAGCAGTATCGATAATATGAATAGGCATTCCATCTATTTGGATTGTTTCCTTTAGAACATCTCTTGTGGTGCCAGCAACATCGGTGACAATAGCACTAGGCTGTTTTGTGAGGGAATTCAGTAAACTCGATTTACCCGCATTTGGTTTACCCGCAATTGCCACATGAATTCCATCTCTTAAAATTGCGCCTTGATTTGCACTTTCTAGAATATTTAAAAGCGTTACTTTTAGAGAGTGAAGCTTGCTTGAAACTTCATGAGACTCTAAAAAATCAATTTCTTCATCAGAAAAATCAATAGTAGCCTCCACAAAAACTCTCAGAGCGATTAATTCTGAAAGTATTTGATTGATTTTTTCTGAAAACTCTCCAGTTAATGACCTCACTGCACTTAATGCAGATTCTTCAGAGCTGGATTGAATCAAATCTTGAACTGCTTCAGCTTGCACTAGATCCATTTTGCCATTTAAGAACGCCCTCTTAGTAAATTCACCTGGTTCAGCGACCCTAACATCCAGTGAAATGATGGTCTCTAAGAGCTTTCTAATAACGCTGACTCCTCCATGCCCCTGAAACTCAACCACATCTTCTCCAGTATAAGAATTGGGACCAGGAAAGGCAATCGCTACTCCTTTATCAATTAGGTTATTGTCGTTATCAAAGAATGAGCCATAATAGGCATACCTGGGCTCCAAATCTTGATGAAGTATTTTTTTTGAAATAGACTTTGAAAGAGGTCCAGTCACCCTAATGACTCCAATTCCACTTTGGCCATAAGCAGTTGCCAGTGCACATATGGTATCTGACTTATGTATCACTTGAGAAATAATCTGCTAAAAAATCATCGAAACTNAATGTATCACTCGACTCAATTTCANGCTGTTNATTAATTGAGAGTATTTTTTGATTGTCAAGCTCTNCAAAGTANTCTTCAGTTATAGGCATTTCATTAAATAGCTCTTTGTTCTTTAGGCTGAATTGATTGGTATATTCAAAAAAACCTTTTTCTTCATCCTTCATCTGATTAAGCATTTCTGCTGAAGGAGTCAAATCAGGCTCAATGATTCTTTTTGAAATATTCCTAACAGATTTTTGATGAGCCTCACTCAAAAGCACTGAACAGTCATTAATCCTAGCCAAAATAGACTGACCCCAATTTAATAAAGTTACATCTTCTCCATTATGACATAGAGATAATCCTGGCTCTCTCCCTCTGTGAGCAACCAAATTTGCGTTAACATCAATTTCAGTCAACTCTGCAGAAGAAACGGCGGGAGAATCTTCTAAAAGGCAAAACAACATAAAGGCCTCAAGAAATTGAACTTGCTCCTCATCAATTCCTTCTTTCATCATTGGGTTTACATCAAGCGACCTTAATTCTATGTAGCCCACTCCTTCATTTAAAAGAGCTCCCAATGGCCTATCACTCCCATGGGTAGATGGCTTCGGCCTAACAGAGGAATAATACTCATTAGCAATCTGAAGAATATTGGTATTCAGTTGTTGATACTCACCATGTTTTTTGACACCAATGTTTTCACAATCATCGCAGCTTGTTTGCATTGCAGCCCTCAGACTATAAACATAATGCCGCAAACTATTGTAGTTAGCCTTAACTCCTTTCTTATCCTCTTGAGAATTTTGATAGCCAATATCACCCATTCTTAATGATGTTGCGTATGGAAGATATAATGTATTGTCGTCAAACTCCTCTAAATTATGCTCATGATAATCTTGCATAAATGATTTACAAACAGTTGCAGAAGCTCCGAATAGGTAGGTGACCAACCAGCCATACCTTAATACATTTCTAGTCAGGCACATATAATGGTGACTCATAAACTTTTGAGAATCAACCTTGCTTGAGGGTGCGATAAGTTCACGGTAGGAATTCCAAAAATCCATTGAAAATGAATAATTGAAGTGGATACCAGCTATTGCCTGCATAACACTTCCGTAACGATTGGATAGCCCACGGCGATAGACCGTTTTCATTTTTCCAATATTAGACTCACCATAATATGCAATAGGAATATTCGTCTTCCCTCTCAAAATACAGGGCATACTTGCAGGCCAGAAACGCTCACTTTCAGGCAAGTGATGTTGAACATAGTGATGTATTTTGGATAATTCATTAATGACATTATGAGAGCCCTGGATTGGCTTTGTAACTATTTCAACTAGTGCCTCACTAAAATCAGTCGTAATTTCTGGATGAGTCAATGCAGAGCCAAAGCTCTCTGGATGAGGGGTTTGCGCAATAGTTCCATCTTCAGCAACTCGCAGCCCTTCTTTCTCAATCCCTATAAGATTTCCATTAAGACTGTCTTTAAAAGAATGGATTGAATTAATTTTATCTTGAAGACTCACTTTTTTATCTCAAATATTAAAATAGTTATTTTACCTCGGTCTCATGATAGCGGTGATAATAGAAAATAACTACAAAATGAATATATCTAATAGTGATGAGTCATAAAAATAAGAGCATTGAAGTTGTTGTTGGTGTGATGCGCAACGACAACAATGAAATATTTATTACAAGGCGTCAAATTGATCAATTTATGTCTGGGTATTGGGAACTTCCTGGGGGTAAAGTTGAGAATAAGGAGAGTCATTCTATTGCCATTATGAGAGAGCTCTATGAGGAAACAGGAGTTACTGTAAAGAATCACCATCTAATTCAAACAATTGAGCATCAATATCCTCAAAAGACAATTAACCTTTCAGTATTTTCTATTGAAAAATATGACGGAGCCCCCCTGGGAAATGAAGGACAAGAATTCTGCTGGTGTGGCATTGATAAATTAAAGGACTATAAATTATTACCCACAATGTGGAAAATTATCCATCGAATTTGTCTTCCAAAAAGCTATTGGATTACGCCAGATGAACACGAATCTGACTTAGTCATTAATCAGTGTAAACAGCACCTTAGAGATGGAATCAAAATAATTCAGCTAAGAAGCAAATCTACTCTCAACAATACTTATATTGAGAAAATTTTTACATTATGTCAACTCAATCAAGCAAAACTTATACTCAATACGCCTAATAAAAGCTTCAAGGAAGCATGTGATGGTTGGCATCTCACTTCCAATGAACTGATGGAAATAAAAGAGAGGCCATTTGATGAAAAAAAATTATTTGGCGCTTCAGTACACAATTTAAATGAAGCAAAACATGCTGAGGATATATCTGCAGATTACATCAGCCTCTCACCGATTAATGAAACACTTTCTCATCCAAATACTGGAGTTTTAGGCTGGGAAATGCCTCTGACATTATTAATCAATGCAAGACGCCTATATTTCTTTTAGGAGGAATGAATAAAAAATTGATGGATAGAGCATTAAGTATTGGTGCTCAGGGAATTGCTGGTATTAGAGGACTCTAGAGCTCGGAACCTGTAATCTCAAGAACTTTATTTTGGATATCCTCTTTGCTCATTTGCACCAACCCATCAGAACCACCCTTAACCAAAAGCGTGTCATTGACAAATATTTGTGGGACTGTCCTAAAACCTGACTTTATAAAGAAGTTACGTGCATCACTATCCTCTTGAATGTTGAGTGTCTCGTATTCTATATCTAGGTTGTCAAGATAGTTTTTGGCTCTTGTGCAGTAGAAGCAAGAGTGTGATGTATAAACTTTAATCATAAAATAAAAAAGATCAATACAGTTATTAAGAGCGCAAATGATACCAGTGTGAAGGCTAAAGAGGCCAAGCATCACAACATAAATATTGTGGCTTTATCCTCTCAAATAAACCCAAGTTGAATCGCTCGATAGATCTTTATCAAACCGATATCCCTCATCTGAAAAATCTTGAAGTGCTTCTGGGTTGTTTAACCTATTGCGGATAATAAAGTTAACCATTAATCCTCTGGCTCTTTTTGCGTATATTCCAATCACCTTGTATGAATCACCTTTTTTTTCTTTGAATACAATATCCAATATTTTGGCGTTAAGTGATTTTTTATCTATTGCCTTAAAGTACTCATTGGATGCAAGATTGACAATTAATTCATTCTCATCATNATTCAAAATATGACTTATNTCAGACCCCCAGTAATCATANAGATCCTTACCTTTAGCATTACTCAGCTTTGTGCCCATCTCTAGTCGATANGGTTGAATCAAATCAAGCGGTCTAATNACGCCATATAATCCTGAGAGCATTCGAACCTTATCTTGAGCAAAATTCAAATCCTCTGTTGATAGTGACGGAGCATCAATACCATTATAAACATCTCCCTTAAAAGCAAGAATGGCCTGTTTTGCATTCTCAAGAGTAAAAGGTATTTTAAATTTTTGAAAACGCTCAAAATTTAGTGCCGACAATTTTTCACTGATTGACATTAGTTTTGAAATTTGAGACTGGCTTTGATTCTTCAGAATGCTAACTAATTCATTGGAACTTTCTTGCTGTCTTGTTTGAGAAAACTTTTCGATATTACATTCAGAAAAATCTTGAGTTTTTGATGGGGAAATAATTGCCAACATATGCGGTACTAAAATGAAAAAGATTCTACCTTAAAATCGTTGTTATAACAACATAAGTAGGCAAATTTGGCCTTTAAAAGTAATAAAAAATAAGGTATGATGTGTGGTTTGATTGTATTCGTTTTAATCTCAATTTTATGAAAAATAAGCAATTACATTTGCCAAAAGCGCGTGGGCTTTATCACCCAGCCAACGAGAAAGAGAATTGTGGTGTTGGTTTTATTGCCAATCTAAAAAGTGATTCGTCTCATAAAATTACTAAAGATGCTTTGGAAATGTTAACTCGTATGGATCATCGAGGTGCCTGTGGATGCGAGGCAAATACCGGTGATGGCGCTGGAATACTGACAAACATTCCGCATGACTTTTTTATTGAGGAGATAAAAACCCTTTTTGGGCTAGATGTGACTGCAGGTAATTATGGTGTAGGTAATATATTTCTACCTCAAGATGAAAAAGAAAGAGATCTCTGCATGTCTATGGTTGAAAAAACGTCAAAGATGAGGGGCAAACCTTGGTTGGATGGAGAGATGTTCCTGTTGACTCAAAAAAAGCAAATGTTGGTGATACAGCTCGTGACTCTCAGCCAAATATCAAGCAGTTAATCATTCAAAACACTGGTAACTTAAATCAAGAGAGTTTTGAGGGAGTTCTTTATGTTATCCGAAAAAATATTTCTCAGGTTATTAGAACTGATGAGTCTATCTCACAGGCATTACTTTTCTATATTTGCAGTCTATCGACCAGAGTAATCATATACAAGGGTATGTTAATGGGGTCTCAGTTACTAGAATTCTATTCTGATCTCAGTAATAAGAAATTTAGCACCTACTTAGCTATGGTGCATTCTCGTTTTTCAACTAATACCTTTCCTTCTTGGGATAGAGCGCAGCCATGCAGATTCATGGCACATAATGGTGAAATTAATACTCGTCAAGGGAACTATAACTGGATGAGAGCTCGAGAAGGCGATCTCAAAAGTGATATTTTTGGTGACAATTTATCTAAAACCTTGCCTGTTATTGAAACTGAAGTTTCTGACTCAGGAAGCTTTGACAATGTTCTAGAATTTTTATTGATGAATGGACGCTCGCTTCAAGAAGCCATATTGATGATGGTCCCTGAAGCTTGGCAAAATGATAAAGAAATGAGCGCCGAGAAAAAAGCCTTTTATGAGTATTTTTCAAATGTGATGGAGCCATGGGATGGCCCTGCATCGATAGCCTTTACTGATGGGCGCTATATTGGAGCCGTTCTTGATAGAAATGGTCTTAGACCATCAAGGTACTACCTAACTCATGATGATAGAGTCATCATGGCATCAGAAGTTGGTGTTGTTGATGTGGAGACTAATAACGTCAAAACTAAGGGCAGACTCAGGCCTGGAAAAATGTTTCTGGTTGACTTCGAAAAAGGACAGTTAGTTGACGATGAGCAAATAAAAAATAGTTTTGCATCAAAAAATCCATACAGTGACTGGCTCAAAAATCAACAAATAGTTTTATCAGATCTTAAAATTCATGATGACTCAAAAGGTTTTTATCCTGAAACTCTCATTAACCGACTTAAGGCTTTTGGTTATAGCACTGAAACACTTCAGTTCATGTTATTACCTCTAGTCAGTGAGCTTAGAGATCCTGTAGGATCTATGGGAAATGACTCTGCACTGGCTTGTCTATCCGATCAATCTCGAATCATTTACGACTACTTTAAACAACTCTTTGCCCAGGTTACAAATCCTGCTATTGACTCAATAAGAGAGGAAGTAGTTATGTCTTTGAGTTGCGCAATTGGGCCTGAGGGTAATTTACTTAGTAATAGAGAGGAAAATGCTCATCGACTCGTGATTGACCATCCCATCTTAACCAATGAGGAAATGTCGGCTCTGAAACATTGTGACCATCGAGGCTGGACCAGTAAAAGGATAGATATTACCTATGATATCAATAATGGTCATAATTTGAGTGACATGCTTGACTCAATTTGTGATCAAAGCACTCAAGCCATTGATGATGGTCATAGCCTTGTCATCTTGTCAGATAGAAAAATAAATGCTAATCGAAATGCTGTCAGCGCTCTTC
>JGI24928J39210_1000281_pt1 | contig 8671 bp, 9 predicted proteins | sample AOAMet2_C43A7_35_2_FD_39210 | JGI IMG/M metagenome (IMG submission 39210) | reverse complement strand
TCCGCCTGTTCCTCCAGCAGATGCTTTTGAACCAGCAGACAATATAAGTGATAACGAGCCTGACGATTTGCCTTTTTAATAAATAAATGCATCAATTAAATAGTGAACATATATTCCCATCAGCTTTAACTGCAAATAATGATGGTGTCGTCGCTATTGGAGGAGATTTAAACCCTAAAAGAATATTAAAAGCCTACAAGCAAGGAATTTTCCCCTGGTTTGAAAGTGATGATTATTTAGTTTGGTGGAGTCCAGATCCAAGAATGGTTTTATTTCCAGAAAAGCTAAAAATTTCTAAATCAACTAAAAAGATTTTAAAAGACGATTGTTTTAAAGTTACATTTAATCAATCGTTTGATGAAGTTGTTGATTGTTGTGCAAAAGTTAAAAGATTTGGTCAAAACGGTACATGGATCACTGATGGTTTAAAAAAAGCTTACAATCTTTTACATAAAGAGGGTCATGCATTTTCAGTAGAAGTATGGAAAGATTTTGAATTAGTTGGTGGGCTATATGGAATTGATTTAGGTGATATTTTTTGTGGAGAAAGTATGTTTAGTAAAGAGAATAATGCAAGTAAAATTGGTTTTATTCATTTAATTAAAGAATTAAATAAAAACGGGTATAAATTGATTGATTGTCAAGTNCCAAGTGCTCACCTAAAATCTTTAGGTGCTGAAGAAATAAGCAGGAAACAGTTTTTAAACTATTTGACCTAGATTNTTTTCAAAATCTTCAATTGAAATAGAATCTTCTAAAAGATGACTTCCAATAGCGGTTCTGGTTAATTTTGATAGATAGGCTCCACATTCTAATTCCTTTCCAAAATCATTAGCTAATGATCTTATATAGGTCCCTTTACTACAATGCACAAGAAAATCTAATTCAGGAAGCTGATATTTTGTTATTAAAAATTCAGAAATTAAAACTTCTCTTTCCTTGATTTTTACGGTTTCTCCTTTACGAGCAAATTCATATAGTTTTTTTCCATTATGCTTTATTGCCGAAAATATTGGTGGGGTTTGAGTTATTTTTCCCTTGAAACTCTTTAAAGTTTTTGAAATTAATTTTTCAGTTATATTTTTAATTGATTTTTTTGAATTAATTTCTGTTTCTAAATCAAAAGAAGGTGTAGTAGCTCCTAAAAAGAATTTACCTGTATATATTTTATCTAAATTTTGAAATTGATGAATTTTTTTAGTCATTTTTCCTGTGCAAATTATAAGTAACCCCTCAGCTAAAGGATCTAAAGTACCGGCGTGACCAACTTTTATTTTTTTAATATTAAATCGAGACTTAATTAACCATCTAATTTTATTTACGACTTGAAATGATGTCCAGTTTAATGGTTTGTTAATTAATAGAATTTCACCCTCGAAAAACGATTCTCTNTTAAATTCCATTTTTTAAAGAATAAAAAATAATAACAGATCCAACTATAAAACAGTAAATAGAAAAATAATATAATTTACTTTTTTTTACTAAAGAAATCATCCATTTACACGCTAAAAGACCTGTTATAAAAGCTGAGATAAAGCCGAGTAAAACTGATAATAAATTAAAATTTTCAAATATAATTCCATTATCAATAATCGATTTNGCCATACTNCCAAAAATTAATGGGATAACCATTATAAATGAAAACCTNGCAGCTTTTTCTCTATCTATTCCAATAACTACTGCTGTNGCAATAGTAGCTCCGCTTCTAGATATTCCTGGGAGAATTGCAATAGCTTGAGCTAAACCAATTATAAAACTATTTTTATAACTAATCTCTTTTTTATCGAGCTTTATAACATCTGACAAGTATAATAAAACAGAAGTCACGTATAGCATTACAGCGACTAAAAGTAAATTTCCATTAAAAAAAGAATTGATCGTTTCTTCAAAAAAAAGACCAATAAGTACCGCAGGAATCATTGATATAATTATAGAAATTGAAAATTTAGAGGATTCTTTATTTTTTTTATCAAATAAGCCTAAAATAATTTCAGTGATATCTTTTCTAAAAAACACGATTGTACTAAGAGCAGTAGCAAAATGTAAAACGATTGTAAAGAGTAAACTTTCTTTATTTGAAAAATCATTACCTAAAATTGCTTTTGAAATTTCTAAATGTCCACTTGAAGATATAGGAAGAAATTCAGTCAACCCTTGGACAATACCAAGAATAATCGATTCAAAATAATCCATTTATTTTTTATTGGGATTAAGTAAAATTGCATAAACCTGAATTCCAAAACCAATTAAAACTAAAGTAGGGGCTAGTTTAATTCTTCTAAAATTATATATTTCAGGATTAAAAATATTAGGATCCTCACTTCCGCCACCAGACATAAGAATAAAACCAAGTGTAATGAATACCAATCCAATGATCATAGTGATATAATTTTTCTTCCCAAATACAAATGTTTTTTTATTTGATTTTTTCATTAGTAAAGTTGTTCTATTTTAATTTTTAAAAATTTTTGTGTAGCAAAATAAGTACATAAATAGGTAATTATTACACTAAAAACTGAAATTGCAACAAACATTGACACAATCAATGGAATCTCCGACTCAAAATTGAAGTATTCAAAATAATTTTGAATATAATATAAAGATAAACTTAACATAATAGCAGCTATTACAGAACCGATTAAACCTAATTTAACATGTGTGTTAATAAAAGGCTTTCTTATAAACCTCCTTGTTGCTCCAACCATTTGCATGGTTTTAATATTTATTCTGTTTGAATATATTGAAAGTCGAATAGAACTATTAATTACAACAATTGAAATACTTAGAAAAAATAAAGCAATACCTAAAATCCAATATTTAATTTTATTAATATTATCGTTAATCAGTGATATTAATGGAGCATCGAATATAATTTCATCTATAAAGTCCGTGTTGTTTAGTTCGTTTGTTATTTCGTCAAACACTATAGTTGTCACGAATTCTGATTTGAGAAATACATCAATAGAATTTAAAAGTGGATTTGTTCCATAAAACTCAATAAAGTCTTCACCTATTTCGTTTATCAACATTTCAGCTCCCTTTTCTTTTGATATATAGCTAATTGAATTAGTGTAATCTTTTAGATTTAATTTTTTGATCAGCTGTTCTGTTTCAATTTTTTTTGCATTATTTTTTAAATAGATGGTAATAGGAATTTTTTCCTTAAAATCATCAGATATTTTTTTAGCGTTGAACGCTATTATAAAAAAAGCACCCATCATAAATAAAACAATAGAAACACTTAAGATTACTGAAAAGTAAGATGATAGAAGTCTTTTGTTTTTAGAAATAGCCAATTAAAATTATATTATGTTTTTGTAAAAATACTAAACCTTTTTAATTCATCAGGTTCTGTGATTTAAACTTTTCCTATTCGTACAATAAATGTATTTTTGTTTCTTTTAATATAGGTATGTTGTACAACTTCAAAGACATTGAAAATAAATGGCAAAAATTTTGGGCTGAAAATAATACTTTCAAAGCTGAAAATAACAGTACACTTCCAAAGTTTTACGTATTAGATATGTTTCCATATCCCTCTGGTGCTGGACTTCATGTAGGTCATCCACTTGGATATATTGCTAGTGATATTTATTCAAGATATAAACGCTTGAAAGGATTTAATGTGCTACATCCTCAAGGGTATGACTCTTTTGGACTTCCAGCAGAACAATATGCTATTCAAACTGGTAGACACCCTTTGCAAACTACAAATGAAAATATTTCAAGATATCGAGAGCAATTAGATCGCTTAGGGTTTTCGTTTGACTGGTCTAGAGAAATAAGAACTTCAANTAAAAACTATTACAAGTGGACTCAATNGATGTTCATAAAACTTTTTAATTCTTGGTACGACATTGATAATAATAAGTCAAAAGACATAAAAGAATTAATTTCAATTTTTGAGTCAAATGGTAATTCCAAGATTAATGCATCTCAAAGTGATGTTATCAAAACTTTTGAATCTAAAGACTGGAATTCCTATAGCTTAGATAAAAAAGAAGAAATATTATTAAACTATAGGTTGGCTTATTTGTCTGAAATAGATGTAAACTGGTGCCCAAAACTAGGAACTGTCCTAGCTAATGATGAAATAATTGATGGACTTTCTGAAAGAGGTGGTCATGAAGTATTAAGAAAAAAAATGACTCAATGGAGTATTAGGATTTCCGCTTATTCTGAAAGGTTATTGAATGGACTAAATGATATAGATTGGCCTGAACCATTAAAAGAGATGCAAAGAAATTGGATTGGTAAATCTGAAGGTGCGATGGTCAGTTTTGATGTTGAAAATTTTGATAAACAAATCGAAGTTTTTACAACAAGAGTAGATACAATATATGGAGTTTCATTTATGACTTTAGCTCCTGAACATCCTTTTGTTAAGCATATAACAAAAGATGAGAATTTAGAATCTGTTAAAAATTATATTGAAAAATCAGCTAAAAAAACCGAAAGAGAAAGAATGTCAGATGTTAAGTCAATTAGTGGAGTTTTCACTGGGGCTTACGCCATTCATCCCTTAAATAATGAGAAACTTGAGATATGGATTTCTGATTATGTTTTAGCTGGATATGGAACAGGAGCTGTTATGGCAGTTCCATGTGGAGATCAAAGAGATTATAATTTTGCTAAATTTTTTAATATTCCCATAAAAAATATTTTTCTAGACAAGGATATTTCAAAAGAAGCATTTCAAAGTAAAGAAGATTTTGTTCTTACTAATTCTGAAGACTTAGATGGTTTAAATTTTAAGGATGGTTTAAATTTAGCAACTAATAAATTACAGGAGATTAACAAAGGAGTTCGTAAGATTAATTATAAACTAAGAGACGCTGTTTTTAGTAGACAAAGGTATTGGGGAGAGCCTTTTCCTGTTTATTACAAGGGTAATTCACCTGTAATGATCGATCAGAAACATCTACCTGTAGCTCTTCCTGATGTAGACAAGTATTTACCAACTGAAGATGGCAAACCTCCGCTGGGTAATTCAAAAGAATGGGCATGGGACACTATCAATAATAAAGTTGTTGCTAATTCTTTAATTGATAACAAGTCTGTTTTTAGATTAGAGCTTAATACAATGCCAGGGTGGGCAGGAAGTTCGTGGTATTTTAATAGATACATGGACTCAAATAACAATCAAGAATTTGCATCAAAAGAATCTCTAGACTATTGGAAAGAAGTTGATGTCTATATTGGTGGAAGTGAACACGCTACTGGACATTTATTATATTCAAGATTTTGGCAATATTTTTTATACGATTTGGATTTGGTTCCTGTGAAGGATTATGCTAAAAAATTAATTAATCAAGGAATGATTTTAGGGAATAGTGCTTTCATTTCTAGGGAAGTCGGAACAGATAATTATTTTTCAAAAGAAATAGTTAAAAATGTTAAGACTCAACTCATACATGTTGACGTACAATTTGTAAATACAAATAACGAATTAGATTTGGATGCTTTGAGAAATTGGCAACCTCAATTTAAAAATGCACATTTTGAATCTCTTAACAACAAATTTATAGTGCATAGAGAAGTTGAAAAAATGTCAAAATCTAAATATAATGTTATAAATCCTGATCAAATTTGTAATGATTATGGGGCTGACACTCTCAGATTATATGAAATGTTTTTAGGTCCAATTGAACAAGCCAAACCATGGAATACTGCTGGTATTTCAGGAACATATTCTTTTTTGAAAAAGTTTTGGAATCTCTTTCATTCAACTGGCAAATTTTATGTAGACGATAACAATCCCTCTAAAGAAAGTTTAAAAATTTTACACAAAACAATTAAAAAAATTGAAGAGGATATTAATAATTTTTCGCTTAACACATCTGTGAGTGCTTTTATGATATGTGTTAACGAATTAAGCTCACAGAATTGTAATAATTTATATGTTTTAAAAAACTTAACTATTTTATTGTCTCCATTTGCTCCGCATATTTGCGAAGAAATTTGGAATAAACTAGGTCATTTAAACACAATATCTTTCGAACCTTTTCCTGTTTTCAATCCTGAATTTATTAAAGAAAGTTCATTTGAGTACCCTGTTTCTTTTAACGGCAAAATGAAGTTTAAATTAAACTTAGAAGCCTCAATGGAAGTAGAAGAAATAAAAAAGACCTTACAAGAAGATGAAAGATTAGAAAAATATCTTAGTCAGCGTGAAATAAAAAAAATCATTGTTGTACCTGGAAAAATAATTAATATAGTATGTTAGATTTCCTTTTTAATGGAGGTGAAGTAATAGGTTTTGTAGCAGCATTTTTAACAACAATCGCTTTTATTCCACAAGTATTTAAGGTTTTGAAAACTAAATCAGTTGAAGGCTTATCTCTTACTACTTATCTTTTATATGTTTCAGGTGTATTTTTATGGTTTATACACGGTGTCAATTTGGAAAGTTTATCAATGATAGTTGGTAATTTTGTTTCAATACTACTAACTTTAATTATATTATTTTTTATAATAAAGTCTAAGAAATAGTAATTTGCCTATCTATCTGTTGTTCTAGTGAAATAAAAGTTTCTGTTCTTGAAACACCTTTAATTGATTGAATTTTCTTGTTTAATATGAGCATTAAATCTTCGTTGTCTTTACATAATATTTTTATAAGGACACTCCAATTACCAGTGGTGTAGTGACATTCTAAAATTTCAGGAATGTTTTTCATTGATTTTATAGCCTCAGAGTTTCTTTCGGCTTTGTCAAAATATACACCTACAAATGCGAGTGTTGAATAGCCAAGCACTTTAGGATTTAATTTTAAATGATGACCACTAATTAGGCCAGAATCCTCGAGTTTTCTTATTCTTTGATGAATTGCAGCACCTGAAATACCTATTTTTCTAGATATTTCAAGTACAGGAGTTCTAGAATTATTGGTTAACTCAAGTATTATTTGTTTGTCTATGCCATCAATTTTCACAATCCTATTTTGTTATTATGTCTAAAGCTACTCTTTTACTTGTACCGAAGTTTCCTAAAATTGAAGTTAACTCATCATATTTAACTTTCAATGATTTTCTGTGGTTTAAATCTAGAATTTTTTTGAGTTCTTTAGTAATTTTATTTTTATTACAATCATGCTGTATCAATTCTTTTACAATTTCTTGGTCCATTATAAGATTGACAAGCGAAATGTATTTAATATTTACTATCAATTTAGCTATAACGAAACTAAAATAACTGCTCTTGTAACAAACAACTTGGGGGACTTTAAATAATGCTGTTTCAAGAGTTGCTGTTCCGCTAGTTACTATAGCTGCATATGAAACAGATAGAAGTTCATAAGTTTTATTTTCAATTACTTTTATTTTTTTGTTTTTAATAATTGATGTGTAATAGCTAAGTTCTATATTTGGCGCTCCTGCTACAATAAATTGATACTCTTTAAAATATTTAACTGTTTCGATTACCGTATTTAAAATCTTTTTAATTTCTTGTTTTCTGCTTCCAGGTAAAATTGCAATTATTGGTTTTTTATCAGTTGTTATGAGTTTGTTTGATGAAATATTATTTGTTTTAAAATTATAAATACTGTCTGCTAATGGATGTCCTAAAAATTTAACAGGATAATTATGTTTAGACTCAAAAAACTCTTTTTCAAATGGAAGAATGACATATAAAGAATTGATATATTTTTTTATTTCGTTTATTCTTTTTTCATTCCATGCCCAAAGTTGAGGAGCTATGTAATATATAGTTTCGAACTTATATTTTTTTGACCATTTTGCGATTCTCATATTAAATCCAGGGTAGTCAATAAATATAATTTTATCAGGACTAAACTCTAATATGTCCTTTTTACAAAAGCTTATATTTTTTAGAATAGTTCTTATGTTTATTAGAACTTCATAAAAACCCATAAATGCCAAATCTTTAAAATGTTTTACAATTTTAGCTCCAGCTTCTTGCATTTTATCACCTCCCCAGGCTCTAATGTCTGCATTTGGATCCAACTCAATAATTTCTTTTATTAAATTAGACCCGTGTAAATCACCTGATGCTTCTCCAGCAATTATGTAATATTTCATTGATTTAGAAATCCCAGTTTTTTAATTTTTTAATATTATCATGATCAGTCATGTCAAATTTTACAGGAACTATTGAAATGAATCCATTTTTAAGTGCCCATTCGTCCGAATCATGTCCTTCATCCTTATTTATAAATTCTCCAGTAAGCCAATAATATTCTTTGCCCTGAGGATTTTTTCTTTTATCAAACTTTTCGACCCAATAAGCATTTGCTTGTCTACATATTTTAATTCCTTTAATATCAGCCCCTTTTAACTTTGGAAAATTTATATTTAATGCATTTCCCTTAGGAATACCCTCTTTCAGAGCTTTTTTAGTGATATTAATTATATGTTCTTTTATTGTTTCAAAATCTGCATCCCAACTATAATCTAATAATGAAAATCCTATTGCAGGTATTCCTTCAACACTTGCTTCCACAGCTGCACTCATTGTTCCAGAATATATTACATTAATAGAAGAATTTGATCCATGATTAACACCAGAAACACAAAGGTCAGGTTTTCTGTCTAAAATTTCGTTAATTCCTAATTTCACACAATCAGCTGGAGTTCCAGAGCAAGAATATTCTTTTTGAGGTCCGTCGTCAATTTTTATTGCGTTACAATGTAAAGTTGAATTTATAGTT
>JGI24928J39210_1000278_pt1 | contig 8690 bp, 6 predicted proteins | sample AOAMet2_C43A7_35_2_FD_39210 | JGI IMG/M metagenome (IMG submission 39210) | reverse complement strand
ATAATCGAAACATCCACTGGAAAGTTCCGTACCAAACACAGCAACCTGGGCGAAGGCATATCCATGAGGGATAAAATTCTCAAAAATGAATTCGCCACGGCCTGCACTCACGATATTGGTTGGAGTTGATTCATCTCCTTGGGCACCATATGAAAAATACGGGCTTATAACAGCTATTACAGGGACTGTTTCGCCCTCTAAAGTGTTACTTGGTAACCAATATGAAAGATGAACTTCTGAGGTTTCAGGCCCTGTTTCCCAAACATCTGAAGTATCCACTTCAATTAGTGCCTCTTGAACATCGAGTGCATAATATGGGCCCTGTTCAAGAGTGTAAGAAAAAGTATGATTATCTTTCCAATCCAAAGTATGGCGATCGAAAATAGATGGGTATGTATCTCCTTGGTCAGAATTACCTACTTTAGAAGGCTCTGAAAATATACATCCAGACATGCTAACTACTATGATCATCAAAGTCATAGAAAGTGCATATAACCGGTTGGCCATGATTATCGGAGGTGGTGCTAATATTGTAACCTATGTTTTGAAAAAGTACTATTCGACGGCGATGTTATGGAAGTAAGTAAGACACATGAAAATCGTTGGATTATCCTCGGTATTATGAGTCTGAGTCTTGTAATTGTAATGCTGAATAATGTGACTTTGAATGTTGCATTACCTGAAATGTCTAAAGATTTACAGGCTAATAATAGTGATTTGCAATGGATAGTTGATTCCTATGCCTTGATTTTTGGAGGAATGCTCCTAGTTATGGGTGCATTAGGAGATAGATTTGGTCGAAAGAGAGCTTTACAGTTGGGATTGGTTTTACTTGGATTAGCTTCTGCCGCTGCTGCATTTTATGCGGATTCTTCGAATGATGTCATTATGGCTAGAGCGACTATGGGGTTTGGTGCAGCATTAGTTATGCCAGCTACACTTTCAATTGTCATTGTTGTTTTCCCTAGAGAGGAGAGAGGTAAAGCGATTGGGATTTGGACGATGATGGCAGGTATTGGCGCACCTATTGGATTATTGGTCGGAGGTTGGGCTGTAGAAAATTATGATTGGCAGATGGTTTTCTTGATTAATATTCCAATTATATTATTGGCTCTGTCATTAGGATTAATTTTTGTACCCAATTCAAAGGATAGTAAAAAGACTCCTTTAGATCCGGTTGGAGCGATATTATCGATAGCCGCCTTAGGGACTATTCTTTATGCTATAATTGAAGCTCCATCACTAGGATGGACGAGTTCAGAAATGATTCTTATTAGTGGATTGGGAATAATTTTAACTTATATGTTTGTAAAATGGGAAAGAAAGGCTGAATACCCAATGTTGCCAATTGGATTCTTTAAATTTAATGGTTTCTCTTTGGGTTTAATTGCAATAATGTTAGCTTCTTTCGTGATGTTCTCATTCATGTTTACTCAGATGTTACATTTTCAATTAGTAAGGGGCCATACTGCATTAGAAGCGGCTGTGAGATTTCTCCCCCTTCCTTTGGGCCTCATGCCCGCTGCGGCTAATAGTGACAGATTGTCTGCTAAATTTGGAAGTAATAATGTCATCTCAATGGGATTAGTTTTGATGACTGCTGCTATGGCGATATTTACTACTGTAGAAATTGATTCTGAATATATTCGACTGGCCTGTATTTTCCTGTTACTCGGATTTGGGATGGGTTTGACTCTAGCGCCTGCCACAACAGTGGTAATGGATTCCATACCTTCGGATAAAGCAGGGGTTGGTAGCGCTACTAATGACGCCAGTAGAGAAGTTGGAGGAGCACTTGGTATTGCGATAGGCGGGAGCGTGTTGAATGAATATTATCAAAGAAATATGGAAGTTCCTGTTGGCCTTGAGTTGGGTAATATCCCTCTAGAATCGTTTCCTGCAGCAATGCAAATCGGTGCCGAACTCATAGAAGGCGGGAATATCCTCGGGCTCACATTAATTGAAAATGCACAGCATGCATTTATGGAAGGCATGATTGCATCGGCAACAGTGATGGGAGTTATGGCGATTGCCGCTGCAATCTTGGTAAAATTGTATATGCCTTCTAAAATAATTACTAACCTTATTGAAGAAGAATGATTATCCAAGGCGTCTTTTAAGTTCAGAAATTAACTGCCTGGGTATAGGACTTTCAACTTTCATTCGTTTACCATTAGGGTGGTCAAAGGTGAGAGAAGATGCGTGCAAACATAATCTGTTAACACTTGCTTTACCGAATCCATGTCTTGTATCGCCAATTACTGGACAGCCTAAGTTCACCATATGTAAACGAATTTGAGCACGTCTACCTGTGTCAATTTTAATACGAACTAGGCTGTGTTCTGGGCCTGTATCTTCTACTGACCAATTTGTAATTGCGGATTTGCCTGCACGACGTCCTTCTGGTACAAGCCTCATTCTTTTGTCCTTCATTTCTTGTATTCGTCCTGTTTCAATACCTGATTTTGCAGGAAGCCTTCCATGAACAACCGCATGGTAAATTCGTTCTATTGATCTGTCTTTGAATTGGTCTTGAAGCATGTCTCTAATCTCTGAAGAACGCGCTAAGATAAGACATCCTGAGGTTTCTCGATCTAATCTATGAACAAGATGGGCTCGGGTTTTACCATTCTCCCACGCCCATGCAAATACTCTGTCAAACATTGTGTCCGCCTCGCCTCTATCAGTAGCAACAGATAACAATCCGGCTGGTTTATTTACGATAATAACAGACTTATCTGAATAAACCACTTCAGGTGCTGGGATGGAGGACTTGTATTTTCCAACTGTTTCATCGCCATCAAACTTTGAAAGAACTGTGATTGTGACTCCTGCTAAAATTTTGGCATTAGCACGTGTAACTTTGATTCCGTCTGATCTTACACGTCCATGATCAACCATTCTACGCAGTGAATTCTTCTTGGCATTAGGGTGTAATAATGACAATGCTTCAATCACAGTTGTGTCTTTCTTGACTGTGATGTTTGGGTCCGACATACCCTTGGGAAATCGTTCAAACCATTCAACTTTCTTGATTACAGGATATTTGCAACTGAATCGTGAAGCTGGGAATAAAATCAAGGTTTACGGCCAAAAATCGCCAAAGTACCTACGAACCCTGATTTTATGCCTACACGTCGTGTTTCGACGTCTATGAAACCTGCATTAATCATGCCCTGTTTCCATTGCTCTTCACTCAATGTAGTCATATGTACATTGAGAGATTTTGGCCAATCATGACTTGCAATATTTTCTAAATAATGATCAACGCCTGCAATAAGAACTCCTCGGTCTTCTAACCATTCATTGAACAATATCTTGAGCATTTCCAATGGTTCTTTCAAATAATATAAAAATTCCATAGAGTGAATTAAATCGAACTTTTGAGAAGGTTTCCATCCGGGTAGTGTTGACAGATGAAATTCTCCAGTGCCCTTTTGTTTGGCCTTAGCAATCATTTCGGATGACCCGTCNATCCCNACTACTTTACTACAATTTTCATATGCCTGTAATTTTCGGCACACCCAACCATTTCCACAACCTACATCTATTGCTGAGAANGGTTTTTTTAGNATTGGAATTACAATNTTTAGCATTTCGTTAACTGATTTGGCGTGCCCACTTTCCATGCCTTCGTCTCTATCTATAAGTGCCCATTCTGAGAAAACATCAGTTGCATNACGGGTCGACATAGTAATTCCTATAGATNTCTATTGCAANAATATTTTTATTTTAATTATCAAAATTTTCTGAAACATAATTTACNGCATTTCTGAAAATCTTCATNCCTTCTCCTTCGCCATGCTCTATATTTTCTCTAGTCCATGTTGCCCCTAACCAAGTCGAATGATTGGCTTCAGGGTGTGGCATTAAACCGAATANTAGNCCTGATGGGTCACAAACGCCCGCAATATTTCTCCAACTTTGATTNGGGGAGATCGGATAAGGCAATACTTCATCAGTTGATGATGGGTATTCGGTTGAAGGATCTACATACTTTACTACTAATTGGCCGCCTTCACCCCAATCGTCAAGGAGATTTTTATCGGCTGTAACGAATTTTCCTTCACCATGCCGAACCGGAACTCTGATTCTTGTCATTCCTTTTGTCCAGATACAATGACTTTCTGAATCAAATTCTAAAGTCGCCCATCTGTTTTCATAATGGCCTGAATCATTCAGTGCTAAAGATGCTGTTTGNGTTAAACTAACATCGTCGTCACCAGGCAATAATCCCATTTTCACAAGTACTTGGAAGCCGTTGCATATTCCAATTACTGGTTTACCGGATTTGACAAATTTTCTCACTTGTTCACGCAAACCAAAGCGTAGCCTGTTACCCATCAATCTACCACTTCCCAAATGGTCACCAAAGGAAAAGCCCCCTGGTACAGCCATAATATGGTAATCTTCTAGATCCAATTCTCCGTTGACTAACCTATTCACATGTACTCTGTCTGCTTTAGCTCCAGCCATTTCGAAAACTGCCATTGTTTCCGTTTCACAATTAATTCCAAAACCGGAAAGAACCGCCACCCTAGGTATCATTAATTTATACCTCCGTTCAAGGTATTTTTCCAAGAGTCTCTCAGTTCAGACATTGAAGCGATCAATATAGGGATACCTTGGTTTGAAATTGTTATGTTGTCACCTGAGTTCACTTTACCTAAGTAATTACATTCATGTCCTTCCATAGAAGCCTCAAAAATTTCGGAGTTTTCTGGTTTTACACTAACTAAAATCCTACCAAGGCTCTCCCCGAATAGAGCACCCCAGTCATTCAAATTAATATCTGCATGGAATATATCTGAAATATCTAAATTGGCACCTGAATCACAACCAAAACAACATTCTGCTACTGCAGCCGCAAGTCCGGCATCACTACAATCATGAGCACTAGAAACTAGTTCATTTGACATGGCTTTCGTCAGACTGTGATAGAGTGATAAATTCCTAGATGTGTCAATCTGTGGAACTCGGCCTCCGATTCCACTCTCTCCATTTGATTCGTCACGTAGCATGAAAGCTAATTCGCTAGCACCTAACTCTTGATGAGTTTCTCCTACAAGATATATCATGTCTCCAACTTGTTTGAAGTCACTAGATACCGCCTTTCTTACATCTGAATGATTGCCAATTAAACTGAACAAAAGCGTAGGAGGTACGCTGATTTTTTCACCATCTAATGTAGCATCATTTTTCATAGAATCTTTGCCACTTATACATGGTAAATTATACGCTCTACATACTTCATCTAATGCCCTATTTGCTCTAACTAATTGTGCTAATTTATATCTTCCATCTGGAGTTTTTGCTGATTCTACTGGATCGGGCCAACAAAAATTATCAAGTCCAGCGATTAATTCTAAATCTACCCCTACGCATACTGCATTACGTAGAGCCTCGTCTATGCTAGCTGCTGCCATGGCATAGGCATCAATATCTGAATATCGAGGCACTATTCCATTGGAGATTACTGCGCCTTGAGTTCCTCCTTGTATGGGTGCAATTACCGCTGCGTCTCCGGGCGCGTCATGATTGACACCACAAAATGGTTTGATCACAGATTGTGCTATGACTTCGTGATCATAAGATCTAACCCACCATTCTTTACTTGCTACATTAGGTCTAGCCATTAACCGTGAAAGAACCTCTCCCATCTCAATGTGATCTGTAGTTGGGAATAATATTGGGTCATGTTCAGGAGTTTGCCATTCAGATTCTAACTGCAATTGTGGACAGCCGTCATGCAAAAATGAAATTGGAAGATGTGCTACTGTTTCGTCTCCAAAACGAACTACAAACGCGCCTGAATCTGTAAATGTTCCAACTGCGGTTGCTTCGACTTCATGTAGTTGGGCTAGTTTTTCAAATTTTTCACAATCTTCCGGGTTTACTCCGATTGTCATTCTTTCTTGGGATTCTGATACTAAGATTTCCCACTTACTTAATCCGGGCTGTTTCAAAGGTACCGCTGCGAGATCTAAATCTGCACCTCCTGTGAGTTCTGCCAATTCGCCTACACTACTAGACAGGCCCCCTGCTCCATTATCTGTAATGACCTGGATTAATCCTAAATCCCTCGCTTCGAGAACCATGTCAATCATTTTCTTCTGAGTAATTGGATCACCTATTTGGACTGCTGAAGAAGGGCTGTCTTCAGTTAATTCAAGACTAGAAAAGGTTGCTCCATGAATCCCGTCGCTACCCACTCTTCCTCCAACCATGTAAATTATATTACCTGGCTGAGGAGTTTTTTCATGACTTTCTCGGCCATCAGGTAACAATCTCGGCATAATACCAACCGTTCCACAATATACCAAAGGCTTCCCAAGATATCTTTCATCGAATACGATTGAGCCATTGACTGTAGGAATGCCTGATTCGTTTCCTCCTGCTCTAACGCCAGCATGTACGCCCCTGAATACACGAGAGGGGTGGAATAGTCCCTCAGGAATATGACCCGAATAATCTGGTGGGCCGAAACAAAAGACGTCTGTATTAGCGATAGGTCTTGCACCCAGTCCTGTACCTAGAATATCTCGGTTAACTCCTACGATACCAGTCATTGCACCACCAAATGGATCTAATGCACTGGGTGAATTATGTGTCTCTGCTTTTATGCAAAGGCTCCAATCATCATTCCAAGCGATGACTCCTGAATTATCGTGAAAAATGCTAAGCAACCAATTTACTTCTGATTGAATATCTAATGTCGGTTTCATAATATGGGTTTTGAACAATGAATCTATGTACGTGTCTTCACCTGTCTCAAAATCAACATGATGTATTTTTGATGCGAATATTTTGTGACAACAATGTTCAGACCATGTTTGTGCAAGACATTCTAATTCGGCATCTGTAGGTGCCTTCTCGGGCAATCCCAATTCAACCCGCGCAGCACGTACTTTTGGATCGCGATAATTCTCTTGAATTGCTTTCATTTCTTCGAGATTTAATGCCAATAATCCTTTCTCACTAATCTGTATCAATTCCTCATCACTGACTTCAAGATTTACTGTTGCAGATGGTTTTTGCGTCAACTTTGGCCTTTCAGGAAAATCCAAAGAAGGCCAAACTGATTTTTGACAATCTTTGCTATCAGATATACTAGATCTTTCAATCATTTGATTGTGTAGTTTACTAGAAAGCCAATTAGGAGAAATGTCGCTGGGAACTCCCCAGAACAAGTATGTCATTGCTGTAGCTACTTGCGAAGCAGATGATATTTCTGGAAAAATTGTTCTTAGACCATCTAATCCGGCTTGGCCCGCATTATCTGTAACTCCTGGTTTAAATCCCACTTTTATTGCAATTTGTGGCGCCTCAGAAAATAAGTTCTTGTTGTCAAGAAGAGAGTTTTCTAAATTTCCAACTTCAATAATAGGATCTGCAAATAAATCATAAATAGACCTAGTTGCTTGCTCTAAAGACATATCTGATTTGACTTGATAGCCTAAAATAACTCTCACATTATTTACTTGTACTCCATAGTCTGACTCTAACATCGATTTGACTGAATCTCCTCTTGCATCAGTCAATCCTTCTATGTCACGAGTAGTAACTTCGAAATTATATATCTCCATCTGACTCCCCATATTCCGGCACCCTATAGACTGTCCCCGTAGCAACTCGTCAATGAACAAAGCGGTGTAGGCCGTAGGCCTGTAAAGAACATTTTAGGCGAAGACTTGACAAACCCCTAGTGGGTGATTAGCATGATGGAGCCTGAGGCAGTCTGGGGTATGCGTTGGAAAAATTGTGCAAATCCTCTCTCTCATCGGATAATGGAAATTGCAGTTAAAAAGAAATCTTTAGTTTGTTTGGCAGCAGATATGACATCTATTTCAGAATTAATTAATTTAATCAAAGAAGTGGGGCCTTATGTTGCTGTTTTGAAGACTCATGTAGATTTAATACAAGACTTCAATCTTGAAGAATGGTCAGTTTTGACAAATTTGGCGGCAGAACATGATTTATTGTTATTCGAAGATCGGAAATTTGCAGATATTGGAAACATTTCTCAGCAGCAAATGGCTGGAATACATGACATACGATCTTGGGCACATATTGTGACAGCGCATAGAATTTCTGGGCCCGATATTGTCGACGGAATTGCTGCAGGCTGGGCGGATGTTGAAAGAATTGGNGGTATTTTACTATTGGCTCAGATGTCGAGNCGTGGAAATTTACTAAACAATGAATANACGCTTGAAACGATTTCAACTGGTAAAGCGTCTCCACATGTTTTGGGATATATCGGAAACGGAAGTTCCGCAGATGATGTCGCCGAACTAAGGAGCTTAGTAGGAGATGCACAAATGATATGGACGCCTGGAATTAATTTAGATAATGGCGCAGGAAAAATGGGACAACGATATGGTAATCCGCATGATAGTATTATGTCCGGTTCGGATATTATAATCGTAGGTTCGGGAATACATAGGGCAGAAAATAGGAGCGTTGCAGCAAAACTCTATGCTGAAGCATCTTGGGATGCTTTAATTCAAAGAGGGCAATAAATGTCATTAATTCTAGATGTTATTTACTGGTTTGTAGCAGCGTGTATTTCCTTACTTACTCTGATAATAATTGCTAGAGAAATTTTGAAAAGATGGCGGTTAAATTACCGGCTAGAAAATAATGATGATACTTTGTTGACTGATTCTTCTGTTAAAGTTGAAGTCTTA
>JGI24928J39210_1000267_pt1 | contig 8845 bp, 5 predicted proteins | sample AOAMet2_C43A7_35_2_FD_39210 | JGI IMG/M metagenome (IMG submission 39210) | reverse complement strand
CGTTATAACCAGCGTAGTCTCCTAAATTTAAGAGAGCTTTTTTCTTAATACTATTAGCTGCTTTAATCCAACCAGATGCATCACCAGCATAGTACATATCGTACTGTGGAGAAGCTCCGCCTTGACCAAAGTTGTTAATAGCAGAATCAAGCATTGCAATTGCTGCATTATATACAGATTGACCTGAATCCAATGCTGGATTTAGATTTTCTGAACCTGTTAATGCTTCGCTATAAGGAATATCACCAAAGAAATCTACAAGAGTTATTAATGTATATGCTTGCATAACCTCACCCATACCAACATAGTATGATAGGCCATTTTCAGCAGCTAATACATTCATTACTCTAATATCTTCCATGATTTGTTGATATGCTTGTGACCATGTTCCTGAAAATGAATTCGGAGAATATGCATCACGATACAATCTTTCACCACCTAATTGGTTAATTCTAGTTAACCTAGAACCAACTCCACTTAATCCATTAACCATGTATGCGAAATCAACTTGGATTTCGTTAATAAATAAGTCTGCACTTGCCTGTTCAGGTCCTAGTGCATTAGGGTTAGAAGTTAGATCTAACTCAGTAGTTTCACATGAGCTTAATACTAGTAGACTAGTTAAAGCTAAAATTGAAATTTTGTTTAAAGTTTTCATAATCTTTTAAATATTTGAATTAGAATGTTAGTTTTAAACTTACACCGTATCTCTTAGCACTAACACCATTGAAGTATTCAAAACCAGATCCGTTACCAACACCTAAACCGGCGATGTTTGGATCATAATTTGTACCCTCAGGAGTATTATATGCATCATACCAAAGGTTAAAACCTTGTGCAGTTACTGAAGCCGCTCCAAATGGAGTTTTATCTAGCCATTTTTTAGGCACGTCATAAGAAAGCGAAACTTCACTTAATCTTAAAACACTAGCATCCCACGTTCTTAGTTCATCTGGTCCTACAATTAGGTTTCCGAAATAAGTTGTAGCGTTATCAATTTGCTTATTGTTTGGAGAACCATCAGAAAGAACACCAGGTAATACATATGGTAATTCTCTATCAACAGTATCTATAGTTTGACCTCTACCAAGTAGTGTCATCATATAACTTGAGTACATATCACCACCAATAGTAGCGTTAAATAGGAAATTAAATGAAACATTTCCATATGTAATCGTGTTCGCAACGTTTGCAATGAAATCAGGGTTAGAGTCACCAATTAAAGCATATTTATTAGTCTTATAGTTAGTGTCGTTGTTACTTGTATAACTACCTGAAGCATCAATTAGTGGCGCACCTGAGGCATCTCTACCAACAGAAGTTCCAATCATAGATGTTAATGGTAATCCTACAATAGCAGCATTTCCTCTTGAGCTGAATCCAGCATAAACAATTTGATCAGTATCTTGTCCTAGATCTTCAACGATTGCTTGGTTAGTTGTATAGTTTAAACTAGTACTCCAGTTAAACTTATCTCCTCTAATCCAATCAGCGTTAACATCTACTTCCCAACCAGTTGCATCAATCTTACCAATGTTAGTACTTGTAGAAGTATAACCTGTAGAAGGATCTAATGGTTGAGTTATAATTAGATCGGTAGTTGTTCTATTAAAGTAAGAAATCTCAGCTGATAATCTATTATCAAATAAATTAGCTTCAAGTCCAAATTCTAATTCAGCAAGTAACTCAGGCTTTAAAGCTGTGTTACCTAATGATGAACCAGTTGTGTTAGAAATAACATCAACACCGTCTATTTTAAAACTTTTTGTATCTAAGTTAAGAGTAGATGCGATTGGATATCCAGTTGGATATGTCGCAGACGTACCATAACTAGCTCTAACTTTTAAGAAATCAATTGGTAAGTTACCAAAGTCTAAAACTGAACTTGGAACAAAAGATACACTTGCAGAAGGATAAGTAATAGATCTATTTTCTTCTGATAGGTTAGATACCCAGTCAGTTCTAGATGCTAAAGTTATATACAAGTAATTTTGATAATCTAGAGATGCTTGACCAAATACACCAAGTATGTTTCTTCTAGAATAATATTCAATTTCTTCTTGAGAGTTAAAGTTATAATGTCTTAATACATTAAATACATTTTGTCCAGTACTTCTTGTACCATTTCTATCATATTCTCTTGCATTAGATGTAGCACCAGCATTAAATGTCATAGACCAATCACTGTCAAGTTCGTAATCACCGTTAACAGTTATTTGGTGGTTAAAGATAGTAGATGTGTTGTTCCACTTTTCGTAAAAACCAGATTGTGATTCAACACTTCCGTCAACACCACCTTTGTTTTGGTAACTTGTGTTGTCTTCACTATATACATCATAACCATATCTATATTGAACATTTAAATTATCAGAGATATCATATTGTACTGAAGTACCACCATACAGCCTATGAGTTGCTTGCGCATCTTGAGTATTGTTAACAGTCCATAGTGGATGTTGAATACCATTAGAAGATCTATAATATATAGATGCTCCTGTAATAGGGTGTGCATAAGGTAGTTGAGCTATACCAACAGATCTTGGAGTATAGAACACGTTACCATATAATGATGAATCAGAACTACCACTACTATATGCCGCAGCAATAGGAGGTGATTTAAAATCAGTGAATGAATAGTTAAGCGTACCGTTAACAGTAATTTTATTTGATAAAACAGCTCTACCACCGAAACTAATATTGTTTCTTCTTAGAGTGTTTCCAGGAGTAAATCCTTCGTCATCTAAATTACCATAGTTAACATTATAAGACACTTTTCCGTCATCGCTTTGACCTCTGAAGTTAATGTTTGTATTTACAATTGTTCCTGGTGTGAATAAGTCACCTACACTATCGTAAGGCTTCCATTCCCATAAAGATTCTTCAGATAATCCTAATAAAGGAAGAAGATCTCTTGAAAGGAACCTAGCATTTAAGTTGCTATTGTATGGGTGTTTTAGGAATCCAGGTTGTCCTGAAGTCGAACCATTAATTTGTGATTGTTTACCCCATCCTGCTGGTCCACCTTCGTCGAAACTAGGTCCCCAGTTAGAGAAATACCAACCGAAATTTTGGTTAAAACCGTTACCATACTGATTTTGATATTCTGGCTTCATAGCAAGCTCGTTAGAGAAGTAAGATGTGTTAACAGTTACCTCATTTTTCTGAGCATTCATACCTGAAGCAGTAGTACCGGACTTAGTAGTAATTAAAACTACACCGTTTCTACCTTGCGATCCATAAAGAGTAGCCGCAGCTAATCCTTTAAGAACGTTAACAGATTCAATATTATTTGGATCTAGATCTAGGAATCTTGACGAACCATTGTTACCTGATGTGAACGATCCTTGTGAGTTAGTATCACTTTGGAAAGGTACACCATCAACAACAAATAATGGTTGGTTACTTGAACTAAAGGTACTTAAACCTCTAATAACAACACTTGTTCCTGATCCAGAAATACCACCTTGATTTGTTACCTGAACCCCTGAGGCTTTACCAGATAGAACACGTGCAACATCACCAGAAGCTCTACTTTCGATTTGACTATTGTCAACCTCAGATACAGCATATCCTAGTGCACGTTTTTCTCTAGTAATACCTAAACTGGTTACGATAACTTCTTCAAGTTGATTACCTAGGGAAAGACTCACATTAATGACGTTGCCAGATCCAACTACTATTGCAGATGTTTCATAACCAACGAAACTGAATTCCAGAGACTGGCCTTCAGATACATTAATAGAAAAGTTCCCATCGAAATCAGTGGTTACACCAGTAGTTGTATTTTGAACAAGAACAGTAGCTCCCGGTAAAGGAAGACCGTCAGGGTCAGAAACAACACCAGTTACTGTCTTCTGAGCAAACGACAGTTGAGTCGTTAGCAAGAAAACCACTAGTAATCTGAATAAGCTTTTCATACTTAGTTATTTAGTTATTAATAAATTTTTGTTAAAATTTTCTTAAATTTTTCGTAAACGCTAAGTTACATCAATAATTCAGAAAAAAAAGGAACTTATGAGGTTTCTTGAAAAAAAATTAAAAAAAACGAGATTTTTCTAACTCAGAATCCTAAAATATGTGAATATGATAAAAAAATAGATAAAATATTGAGTTATTCGTAATAAATCTATAAATTCTCTGCGAATTCAAAAATCTTAATTATTGAACTCAATTCACTTACTTTAAGTTTCTCTGATTTAATAAATTTCTTAACCTTATCAGAATTAGATTTAAAATAGCTAATTATGGATTTTTTACTTTGTTTAAGTTTAACAGGAGTGTCTCCGTTTGAGCTTATGTATAGTTCTTCGCTTTCAACATATCTAGGAGGGAAAGAATTTTCTAGGGATGTTCTTGCAATTTTAGCTTCCATAAAAGTTTTCTTTCTTTTCAAGTAAAGTTTATCATTTTTACCGTCATAAATATTTACTAGATAACCAATAAAAGCATTTCCTGATTCAAGTCTGTAAGGAAGGTACTCATATCTCTCACCATTTATAAGAGGAATAACATCTGCACTTTTGAGAAGAATAACATCTGTTTCATCCTGATATTGTGTGTCTGCCATTTCAATTTCATCTCTAAATGCATTATATCTCATATATCCAGTGTCATTTAATTCTTTTCCAAAGTATTCAAGTTTGGCAATTTTAAAATCTTTAATAAAATAATGACTTCCTTGAACGTTTAATGGTTGAGCTTTTCTTTGAGATCTATTTCCAAAATCAATTAAGGCTGATTGAGTAGCTCCTGTAAGGTTATTGTTAATATTACCTTGGGATTGTAAATTAAATGTTAGAAGAGCAGTAAATAATAAGATATAGGTATATTTCATTTGTAATAATTTATGGCAAATATAATTTTAATTATGATAAAATTTAATAGTAATGATTTGTATTTAACATTTAATTAGTTAATTATTAATTGGAAATCAAAAATTCAAAAAAGTTTAAAAAATTATTCAATTTTTAGTTTATTAAAAAATATCAATTTGATTTTTAAATAAATCCTCTAATTGTTCTTCTTCTCTTATTTTTTTTAACATGTTATTGTGAATGCAAACCTCTGCAGGTTTTAATCTACTATTGTAATTGCTAGACATATTAAATCCATAAGCACCTGCATTTTTAAAACAAAGAATATCATCTTTTGAAATTCTTGAAACCTTTCTTTTTTCTGCAAAAGTATCTTTCTCGCATATATAGCCAACTATTGTATACTCTTCTTTCTGATCACTAGGGTTTGATAAATTAACCACTTCATGATATGATTTATAAAGAGTAGGTCTAATAAAGTGATTAAATCCTGAGTTAACTTGAGCAAAACAATTATTATTGGATTTTTTAATATAATTAACTTTAGTGATAAAATACCCTGCGTCGCTCACTAGAAATTTGCCTGGTTCAAAAATCAATTTTAATTCTTTTCCAGTTTTGTTTTTAAATTTTTCGTATTCAATTTCTATTATGGTTGCATAGTCTTCTAGATTGGTTTCAGTATCGCCTGAGAAGTAAGGAATCTTAATTCCTCCACCTAGATCAATACTTTCAATACTTTCAAATTTAGTTGCAATTGAAAATATTTTTTTAATTCCTTCTTCAAATTGATTGTTTTTGATGATATCACTTCCAGTGTGAATGTGAAGCCCGGTAACTTTTATTTTACTCTCTTTATCCATCATAACTAAATCTTCTAAAAATTCTTCAGGTATTCCAAATTTAGAATTAGAGTGTCCGACGCTTATATTTTCATTACCTCCTGCATAGATTCCAGGATTAATCCTAATTGATATTGATTGATTTGGGTAATGTTTTGAATATTCTTTAATTGATTCAAGGCTATCAAGATTTATTTTCACCCCTATAGATTTTGCTTCTTGAATTTCTGAAAAATCAACACCATTTGGAGTGTATAGAATTTCATCTTTATTAAATCCGCATTTAATGCCGGTTTTAATTTCTTCAAGAGATACAGCGTCAAGACCTAGTCCTAAATTTTTAATAAATTTTAAAATGGAGATATTAGATAATGATTTAGAAGCAAAATGAACTTTATAATTGTTTAAATTTTTAAATGCATTTTGAAGTTTTCTATATTGATTTTCAATTATTGATAAGTCATATACATAAACAGGTGTACCAAAATTATAAGCAGCTTCTTCGAGTTTTTTAATATTCATAAATTGAATTTAGTAATAAATATAAATCTGATTTTAAATAATTCAAATTTCTTAAGTTTTGTAGCTATATTTGTCGGCATGAATTTACATGAATATCAAGGCAAACAATTACTAGAAAAATTTAATGTTTCAATTCAAAAAGGCTATGTTGCTAATACTCCAGGAGAAGCTNTGGATTGNGCTAAAAAACTTTCAGATGAAACAGGTACAAATATTTTTGTAATTAAGGCTCAAATTCACGCAGGTGGAAGAGGAAAAGGAGGAGGGGTTAAAATTGCAAAAAGTCTTGAAGATGTTAAGAGGATTTCATCAGAAATTATAGGGATGAATCTTGTAACTCCTCAAACTTCAAAGGAGGGAAAGCTTGTAAGAAAAGTCCTTATTGCTGAAGATGTTTATTATGACGGTGATTCTGATAGAAAAGAATTTTATATTTCAGTNTTACTAAACAGGTCTTCATCAAAAAACATGATTGTCTACTCAACTGAGGGTGGGGTAGATATAGAGGCTGTTGCAGAGAATACTCCTGATTTAATTTTTAATGAGGAGATAGATCCTGGGGCAGGTATCCTCCCTTTTCAGGCAAGAAAAATAGCATTCAACCTTGGATTACAGGGTACAGCATTTAAAAATATGACCAAGTTTATTACTAATCTTTATAATGCATATTCTGAATCTGATGCTTCTTTATTTGAGATAAATCCAGTTTTAAAAGCATCGGATGATAAAATAATAGCAGTTGATTCTAAAGTGACAATTGATGAAAACGCTCTATTTAGACACAAAGATTATGAATCAATGAGAGATCTAAATGAAGAAAATCCAGTAGAAGTAGAGGCTAGAGAAAATGGCCTTAATTATGTAGACTTAGATGGTAATGTTGGTTGTATGGTAAATGGAGCTGGACTTGCAATGGCAACTATGGATTTAATTAAGCTTGCAGGTGGAGAACCAGCAAACTTTCTTGATGTAGGAGGTACTGCAGATTCAGAAAGAGTCGAAAAAGCATTTAGACTTATTTTACAGGACACTAACGTTAAGGCTATATTGGTAAATATATTTGGTGGTATAGTAAGATGTGATCGAGTAGCTGAAGGTATTGTATCAGCTTATAAAAACCTAGATAATATTAATGTCCCTATTATAGTTAGGCTTCAGGGTACAAATGCAGATAAAGCAAAAGAAATAATCGATAGTTCTGGTTTAAATGTTCTCTCTGCTACTGCGTTTGATGAGGCTGCAAACAAAGTTCAATCTGCCATTAACTGACATAAAGTCATTATTTTTTATTTTTTAACGCCATTTTGGCACTATTTATTAAATGGTATTCTATTTGAATATTATTTAATGAATTTATAATTCAAATTGTTTAACTAAAAAATAAAAATATGAGAATAGTAAAATATAATAATAACAATAATTTTCCTTCATTAATGAACGATTTTTTTAATGAGGATTTTGGAATGAATCTTATTAATAGAAATCATTCTGTACCATCTGTTAATTCTATTGAAAATAATGATTCTTTCGAAATTGATCTAGCTGTACCAGGAATGAAGAAAGATGATTTTAAAATTGAATTAATTGATAAAGTTTTAATTATTTCATCTGAAAATTCAAACTCTATAGAAAATGATAATATGAGATTAAATGAATTTAATTACTCATCTTTTCAAAGATCATTTAGAATTCCTGAGTCAGTCGAACTAGATAAGATAAAGGCTAATTATAAAAATGGAATCTTAAAGATTAAATTGCCAAAGAAAAAGGATAGTATTACTAAACCTAACAGAGTAATAGAAATAGGATAAACATTCAGGTTAATAATCTGTGAATTAGGTGCACTTTGTGCACCTTTTTTATTTTAATTTCTTTTTTAAGAATTCTATTTTATCTCGAAGGTCTGCTGCTTTAAGAAAATCAAGTTTTTTAGCAACAGTCTCCATTTCTTTCCTTAATTCTTTTATTTTACTTTCTATTTGATTTTTATTATGATAATTTTTGATTTCTTCTTCGAAATTATCATAACTAGTGCTAATAGTTTCAGGAGTTTGTTCAAAAGTATTGCTAAAAGCTTTTTCCATTTGTTTTGGAATTATATTATTTTCAGTATTGTATTCTTCCTGTTTTCTTCTTCTATATTTAGTCTCCTTTATAGTTTTATTCATACCATCAGTTATTCTATCAGCATACATTATTGATTTTCCATTTATATTTCTAGCTGCCCTTCCTACAGTTTGAATTAATGATCTATGACTTCTTAAAAAACCTTCTTTATCTGCATCTAGAATAGCTACCAATGATACTTCTGGAAGATCTAACCCTTCCCTTAATAAGTTTACACCAACCAAAACATCAAAAATTCCTTTTCTTAAATTTTGCATAATTTCAACTCTATCTAGAGTGTCAATATCACTATGGATATAATTAGCTCTTATTTTTGATTTATGAAGAAATTTTGTCAACTCTTCTGCCATTCTTTTAGTTAATGTTGTTACTAGGACTCTTTCATCTTTATCAACTCTTTGAAGAATTTCCTCTATTAAATCATCAATTTGATTTTCAGATTTTCTTACTTCTATTATTGGATCAAGAACACCAGTAGGCCTAATTATTTGTTCAACAATTAACCCTTCAGATTTTTTTAATTCATAATCAGCAGGTGTG
>JGI24928J39210_1000256_pt1 | contig 9031 bp, 6 predicted proteins | sample AOAMet2_C43A7_35_2_FD_39210 | JGI IMG/M metagenome (IMG submission 39210) | reverse complement strand
GCCTTCTTCATGAACTTTGACATTTATTTCCCATAGCTTTAAAGATGCATCATCCACATGATCATAAAACAAGGTTCTTTCTAGCGCAACATAATAGCCGGAAATCATTGAAAAACAGTTAAGACTTAAGATATCTCCTTTCTGAACTTGTCTTGTAGTGACAGGATTATGTGCACCATCAGTATTTATTCCAGATTGAAACCACGTCCAAGTATCCATAAGCTCTGAATGCGGATAGCGCTTTGCAATTTCTCTAACCATGGCTTGTGTGGAATGAAGTGCAACTTCATGCTCAGGAGCTCCTTCTTTAATTGCTTCAACTAATGCTGCGCCACCAATATCACAAACATTTGCTCCTTGGATGATGTGTGCGATTTCCTCATCTGATTTAATTGAACGCATCTTCATACAGTCGATGGAAATATCAACAAAGTCTGCTTGGTCGAATGCTGCGCCAAGTTTATCTAAACGTTCTTTGGTTATGTGGTCATATTCAATACCAATTTTTCCAGTATTTTCGACAAGCTTTTGTAGGGCATGAAAGAAGCTGTCTTTTTGCCAATCGGTGTAGACCAGATTTTCACCAAAGGTACGTCTAAAAGGTTGACCGCCATCAATATTGGCAGTAACAGATGTCACTTTGTCTTGCGTTACTACAAGTGCATAAGGCCTACCAAATGAACAGTAAAGAAAATCACTATAGTAATTAATGCCATGGATAGAGGTAAAAATAATAGTATCAATATTGCATTTGAGCCATATGATCTTTTAGTTTTTTTTGCCTATCTAAGTATTCTTGATCACTAAATGTATGGGTGATATTATCACCATTTGGAATAAGAATCGTTCTGGGCATGTTCATAGTAAATCCTGGATATATTTAATTTGAGCGGATGTTAGACAATATTGATAAGTATAGCAAGCTTTTTTCAAACAAAATATTTTAAGTTTTTAAAAATGAAGATATGCCTTATATTTTTTAAAACATTCTAATTTATTGTGATTTTTTTAAAACAGTTTCACGGACGAATGTATAAAGTCCTGAGACTACTACAATTGAAGCTCCAATTATGGTTAAGCTATCTGGATTCTCCTCAAGAATGATAATTGCAAGCAACATAGCAAAAACTATTCTTGAATATCTAAACGGAGATATAACTGACATTTCACCAATTCTTGAAGAGATAACAAGTGAGTAATAAGCAATTACACCAAAGGCAGATGCGCCAATAAAATATAGAATTTGATTAGATGTAGGAATTACCATTGGTGAGTTAAATGGAATAATTAGAATACCTGAGATTCCAAAAGCTATGAAGGCATACAATGCAATTGTTACCGAAGGAAGTTTAACTTGCATAGCGCGAGTTGCTAGATCACGAGCTGCTAAAAATACGGATCCAAGTAATGCAAATATTGATGCTGGCATAAAACCCTCAAAGCCAGGACGGACAATCAATAATACACCTATAAAGCCAATAAATACTGCCGTCCAGCGTCTCCAACCTACTTTTTCTTTAAAAAATATTACAGCACCAATTGTTACTAATAATGGCGCTATTTGTAGAATTGCTGTGGCAGATGAAAGAGGCGTTAAAGCAATTGCTGTAACAAAAAAAACTGCTCCTAAAAGCTCACAAATTGTTCGAATTATTACATGTTTGTTTAATAGATCTTTATGAATAATTGGCGCACGCTGCAGAAGTGCAATAATTAGGAATACAACTGTCCCAGTAAACCCAAGGATTATTATTACTTCTGATATTGGAAAATAAGTTGAGAGCATTTTAATAAAAAGATCCTCAAATGCAAAACCTGCCATCGCGAGAATCATAAATAGGATGCCCTTTAAGTTATCCATTTTTGTTGACCCAGATATTAAAGTTGAATTTTAACTAAAGCCATGCCCTCTTGAGTAATTATTTATTTTGGGAGGAGTCCATTGTTTCAAGGAGTCAGCTGATGGTTTGAAAATCTCCACCTTAGAGGATAGCAATTCGCCTCATCGCTTGAATGGCTGGAACTACAATCGCCACCAGGACAAGCTGACAATCCTCCCAAAAGATCAATTTCAGCAAAGAATTCTATGAAATCATCTGGCCTTACAGGGCTTGCTTTCATGAAGTACTGGTGAGTATTTTTTGTAAATCCGGTGCACATAAAAACATTTAGTACGTCATGAACGTTATCCTCTATTTGAGAAATTGGCTTTTGTTGCTGATTTGAGAGTGCTCTGCATAGGTTTGAGTGACAACAGTAGTGATACTCTTTGTTATTTAAAGCGACGTGTGTATAGGGGTCACACCTTGTTCCAATTACATCATGAACGCTTCCACCATCCTCATCATAGCCATACCAGTCTAGAGTGTCATGGGTAATGGTAGCCATCGGCCTTAAAAAAGGAAGATTCGAATAAAGTCTATCCCCAGTACTCACATGCGTCCCATAAAGTGCACGCGTTTTGCCACTAAAAAAACGTTCACTAATATTATGTTTGTTCCATAAATTTAAATCTCCAACTTGTGGCCCTTCAACACTGATAATTCTGAAAAAACAACCCGCAGGAACTTCAAAAGTTTTAGCATCTCTTGGAGGAATTATGATTGACTCTATTAGATGCATATTTTCTCTGGCAGATTGATAAATATTTGCGTCATAAGCTGGGAGATTGTCAATGGGATAAGATATGACTGGTTTAATGCCACGACGACTTTTTGCATCATCTGGCTCTGGACTTTGATTAATTATTTTCATAGTTGTCTCCTATTGATAAAACCATAACCATTATGTTGATTTTAGAGTGCTTTTTCCAAATCCACCACCACCTGGTGTTTTTAGAACAAAAAGATCATTTTTCTCAACCTCTACCTGACCTTTAGTGCCCAATTTTGTGATACTTTCATCTGAGTGAATAACGTAATTTTCTCCAACGGCACCTGACTCACCTCCAGACACTCCGTAGGGCGGAATTTTCCTATGGCCCGCAATAATATTCACTGTCATTGGCTCCAGGAACCGCATCCTTCTATCCACTCCATCTCCCCCTCTATTAAGACCTTTTCCACCAGAATTTTTTCTGATGCTAAATGACTCAAGTTTGACTGGGAAGCGCCACTCTAAAACCTCTGGATCAGTCAGCCTTGAATTTGTCATGTGGGTATGAACTGCACTGCAACCAGGTTGGTTTGAACTGGCTCCAGAACCACCACAAATGGTTTCATAGTTTTGGACTTTATCGTTACCCCAAATATAATTATTCATCGTCCCTTGTGATGCTGCAAATTCTCCTAGAGCTCCGAGCAAAGCATCAACAATGTATTGCGAAGTCTCAACATTCCCAGAAAATACAGCTGCTGGGTATTGGGGGTTGATCATTGAATGTTTGGGTATGATTAAATTTAAAGGTTTTAGGCATCCAGCATTAAGAGGGATATCGTCATCAACTAGGCAACGGAAAACATATAAGACTGCAGCGTAACAAATTGAACTTGGAGCGTTATAATTTCCTGGGTGTTGACCACTTGTGCCAGTGAAGTCAATGGTTGCAGTACGATTTACTTTGTTGACGCTTATTGAGACTGTGACTTGATGACCATCATCCATCTTATATGTAAAGCTTGAATCACTTAATACATCTAAAACTCTTCGAACAGATTCCTCAGCGTTATCTTGAACATGGCTCATGTATGCGTGAACAACTTCCAGGCCATAGTGCTTGATTATTTTCATTAGTTCTTGAGACCCTTTTTCTGCAGCTGCAACTTGAGCTTTTAAATCAGCAATATTTTGTTTAATATTTCTAGCAGGGTGTTCACCTGAGCTTAATAATTTGTATATTTCCTTTTCAAGAAATACACCCTTAGCGACTATGGTGAAGTTGTCAATTAGTACCCCCTCCTCTTTAATATGAGTCGAGTTTGCTGGAGCAGATCCAGGAACTGTTCCACCAATATCTGCATGGTGGCCTCTTGTAGCAACATAGAAAATTACGTTCTCATTATTGTCATCAAATACTGGCTTTATAAGTGTAATATCTGGCAAATGTGTGCCCCCATTATATGGGGCGTTAATAAGAAAAGCATCACCTGGATTCATCGTGGCAGAATTTTCTCTAATGATCGTCTTAATGGATTCACTCATTGAGCCTAAATGAACTGGAACATGGGGTGCATTTGCTACAAGATCTCCGGTGGGGGAGAATAATGCACATGAGAAATCTAGACGCTCCTTAATATTAACAGATGAAGCTGTATTCTCAAGAACCATACCCATTTGTTCTGCAACACTCATAAATAAATTGTTAAATATTTCCAACATGATGGGGTCTACACTTGTTCCAATCGCACTTGACCTTATGATTTTTTGAGTTCGAGTTAAAAGTAAATCATTGCTATCTTTAAGAGTTGCATCCCATCCTGGCTCAACTACGATAGTTGATGTTGGTTCAATGATTATGGCTGGACCAGAAAGTTTTTCATTGGGTTTAATGTTGTCCCGATGATAAAAAATAGTCTTTTCAAGTTTTCCATTGATAAATACATCTTGGGTTTTAAGAGGTTTAGTTTTTAGCTTATCAGAGATAATTTTAGTTGACTCAAATTGCTCACTTTGACACGAAACCTCTGACTGGATTGATTCAATGATGACAATCTTTTCGGGTGAAATAAAGCCAAACCTTGCTCTATGTGTTCTCTCGAAACAAAGTTTCATTTCCTCAACATCTTCAAATGGAACAGCTAATGACGTGTCAGAATCCTTATAGCGGAGATAGACTCGATCAGTATACTGAAATAAGTTTTTATTGAGGTTTTGTGAGATTAAATCTTTCTTACCCTTAACATGAAGCCTTTTGAAATTCTTTGAAAGGTCATCAATTGCACTATTTCCAAGAGGCAATTCAACAGTTAGATCATAGATAGTTCGACTATCGGCAAGTCCAATACCGTAAGCAGACAAAACGCCTGCATAAGGATGAAGATGGATTTGTTTTATACCTAATCTATCTGCAACTAAGCATGCGTGTTGTCCACCAGCACCACCAAAACAAGATAAGGCATAGTCGCTGACATCATACCCTCGTTGTACTGATATTTTTTTTATAGCGTTGGACATGCTCTCAACAGCGATTGATAAAAATCCTTCTGCAACAGAAGATGGATGGACTGTTTTTTTAGTTTTTAAGGAGATTTCTTTAGCAAGGTCTGTAAATTTTTTATCAACAATACTGAAGTCAAGTTTTTGATTGGCTTTGGGTCCAAAGACTTTAGGAAAAAATTCTGGATTTAATTTTCCTAGCATCACATTGCAATCTGTAACGGTAAGAGGACCTCCATTGCGATAACAAGCTGGGCCGGGAAATGCTCCTGCAGAATCAGGCCCCACTCGATATCTTGAGCCATCAAAATGAAGAATTGATCCTCCACCTGCAGCTACTGTATTTATTAACATCATTGGTGAGCGAAGCCTTACGCCTGCTACTTCAGTCTCAAGAGTTCTTTCATATTCCCCATTAAAGTGACAAACATCTGTGGATGTTCCACCCATATCAAAACCGATGAGCTTATTGAGACCAATCTTCTCACCAGTTTTAACCATGCCAACGACTCCACCAGCTGGTCCTGAGAGTATGGCATCCTTGCCTTGAAAATAGTTTGCATCCGTCAAACCTCCATTGGACTGCATAAACATTAATTTTCCATAGTCGCTTTCAGTTGGGCCAAGTGCATCTTTGACCTGATTGACGTAGCGACGCAAAATTGGCGATAAGTATGCATCAACGACTGTCGTGTCTCCTCTTGGAATCATTTTCATGAGTGGGCTGACTTTGTGGCTAACTGAGATCTGCACAAACCCAATTTTTTTAGCAATTTCAGCAACTTGTTGTTCATGGCCTTGGTGTCTATAACCATGCATCAAAACAATTGCTATCGAATTAAATCCTTGATCAAAGGCAATTTTTAGTAATTTTTTTGTATTAATTAGATCAAGTTTTTTAATTATTTTTCCGTTGATATCGACTCTTTCTTCAATCTCAATAATATCCGAATAGAGCATGTCAGGAAGCTGGATATCCAGTGAAAATAATTGGGGCCTTTGTTGATAACCAATCCTTAAGATATCTGAAAAGCCTGAAGTGATCGCTAATAGAGTTTTCTCACCTTCCCTCTCTAACAGAGCATTAGTTGCAACTGTTGTCCCCATTTTTATTGAGTCAATCTGATCAATTGGAACGCTATCTGCATCTTTTAAATTTAATAGGTTTCTGATGCCTTGTATCGCTGCATCCTTGTATTGAGCTGAATTTTCAGAAAGTAGTTTGCGCGTTGAAATTTGACCCTCTGGACTTCTACCAATAATGTCTGTAAAGGTTCCCCCTCTATCAATCCAGAACTGCCATTTAGGTCTTTCATTAGTTATCATCAAAATTTATTTAGTTATAAGTCTGAACTAAATTATATATGCAAATAAATACATATAAGTTAGCATGACTAGAGCGCTTAAAAAAATGATTGACACGAGGTAGTTTTAGGAACAAAATGCAAAAAAGTTCTATCCAGATATTTCAAGGGGGCAATAGGATGAACAACAATTATTTACTTGGCTTTAGCTTGGTCGTTATCAGCGGCATAATTTGGAGCTTTGGAGCACCACTAGTAAGATTACTTGAAGATGCTGAGAGCTTTAGGCTTCAGTATTTGCTTTACAGGGGTCTGGCCATTACCTCAGTCATACTCATATTCGTTTTGCTCAGAGAGGGTCGACACTTTTTTCAAACATTTAAACGGATTGATTCATGGAGCTTAGTGGGTAGTCTCGTCATGTCGGTCACTTTCTTTGGTTGGATTTATGCATTAACTACTACTACAGTTGCAATCACTTTATTAATGCTTGCATTGTCACCAGTTTTGTCAGCATTTTTGGGGTTTGTTATTCTAGGAGAGAGACTAAGTCGTATCACCTTTTTAAATATGTTAATAGTGGCTGCTGGAATCACAATTATGGTTTGGGATTCTGATAAATCAACTACTATCATTGGAGCTATTTATGGATTCTTTGTAGCTTTAGGTTTTGCTATATACACAATAACACTAAGAAAAAATCCCGAAGTACCGAAGTTATTGACACCCGCTCTTGCTGGCTTTTGGTGCATGCTATGGGCAACTATCCTAATTCTCATTAATGGTGGCGGTTTTGAGATGCCAACTATCAATATTGGAATCAGTATGTCCCATGGATTAGTAGTCGGCTGTGGATTAATACTCTATGGACTTGGTGCAAAATACCTACCTAGTGGTGAATTAGTAATGCTTTCACTCCTTGAAGTGGTGCTGGGTATTTTTTGGGCTTGGCTTCCAGTTATAGGCATCAATGAAGTTCCAACTAGAAATACCTTAATAGGTGGAATGGCAATTATCTTAGCCATTATTCTTCAAGGGATTTATGCCAGAAAAAAGCACGTTATTCCAATGCCATAAGCTCTTGTAATATATTTATTTTTTTGTTTTATTTGAAAGATTGCTTTAGCCAATCTTTATTGCTAAAATTCCTCCTTTTTAGCAAATCAGCACTGACTCGTTAGATTAGATATAGTTTCATTTTTTGTAATAAATAATTACCTATCATTATCTTTGTTAATTTATTTATTTATCAACTCTAATGCTACAATTGATTTCTTACAATTAAATTAAATTAAATGAAAGAGCTAGTATTTCCTGATATTAATTTTGAAAACCTTGAGCGTTGGACTGGCGACGTTTCACCACTCGAGTGTATTCTTATTAAAGATGAGACTCATAATGTAAAAAGCTTTACTTTCAAATCAAAGAAAGACGCTTGGTTTCAGTTTTTTCCTGGACAACATACAACTCTTTTTTTGAATATTGATGGTAAGGATGTCATGCGCACTTATACGATTGCATCAAGCCCTACAAGGCCAAATACAATTACTATCACCAATAAAAGAATGCAAGATGGTGTGGTGACAAACTGGATGCATGACAGCCTTAAAGTAGGTGATTGCGTTGAGGCACTTGATATTGGCGGGTCATTTAGTGTAGCCCTTGATCAACCAAAGCCAAAAATTTTACTTTTATCAGGTGGAAGTGGAATTACGCCGATGCTTTCTATGTCGAGATACTTTTTTGACCTTTCAATGGATCTTGATTTGGTTTTTATTCATAACGCTCAATCTGAAAACGATTTGATTGCCAAAGCAGAGCTCGATTATTACGATTCAACTCAGGATAATTTTAAGAGGCACTATGTATGCGATGTCGCCAGTGAAACTTGGGATGGTGCGAGTGGCTATCTTAGTGAAAAGATGATGGTTGATCTGGTGCCTGATTTCACAGAACGAGAAATCTATTGTTGTGGACCAGAACCTTATATGCAAAACGTTAAGAAAATTCTTAACTCTTGTGATTATGATATGAGTCTATACCATCAAGAAAGTTTTGATATTGAGAGTTCAACTGCTCAAAATAACATGGCTATTGATGCAGATTTGCCCGAGCATAAAGTTTCAGAAAGTGAAATAAATGAATATAATGTCACCCTGTCAAAGAGTGGTGAAGTTTTGCAATGTGGAAGTAATACAAGTATTTTGGTTTCAATCCAAAAACAGGGTATTACAGTCCCATTTGCATGCTCTCAGGGTTTGTGCGGAACATGCAGAACTAAAATGCTTGATGGGACAGTTGAGATGGATGCTCAAGGTGGGCTCTTAAAGTCACATGAAAAAGAAGGATACATACTGACTTGTTGCTCTTACCCAACCAGTGATATTGTTCTGGATTTATAGATTTATTAGTTGAGTTAAAGTTATGCAAAAAAAATATTCGTGGTATTCCTTGTTGAAAGCAGGCTTGTCCAATCAAGAGTGGGATAAAGCAATTCCACTATGTAAGCCAAAGTCGAAGTATGACGTCATTATTATTGGTGGAGGAGGTCATGGTCTTGCTACAGCTTACTATTTAGCGAAGGAATGCGGGATTAATAATGTTGCAGTTGTTGAAAAGGGATATATTGGCGG
>JGI24928J39210_1000250_pt1 | contig 9116 bp, 10 predicted proteins | sample AOAMet2_C43A7_35_2_FD_39210 | JGI IMG/M metagenome (IMG submission 39210) | reverse complement strand
TTATTGTTGAAGATTCGGGGAAAGGAATCCCTAAAGATCTACGACAAAAAGCAATAAGACCCTTTGAGAGGCTTGATACATCAAGGAATCAAAATAAAGGTATTGGAGCTGGATTAGGCTTAGCTATAGTTTCTGACATAGCTAGAAGTCATGGTGGTAAACTAATATTGAACCATAGCAATGACTTAGGTGGATTAAGAGCAGAAATACAAATACCCCTTTAAACATTATCTAAATATTTAGGCGGTGGGGTATTTGGTAGGCCCGGCAGGACTCGAACCTGCGACCAAAGCGTTATGAGCGCTCTGCTCTAACCAACTGAGCTACAGGCCCGCCTGCCCTCCAATTACTTAACCAAATCGACCTGGTCAAGCGACAACACCATTTTAATTTGATCTTTAATACTTTAAGGAAAAACTAGAGATTCCATGGGGACACCAATGACCAAAAATAAAAGCTTAACATACGCAGATGCGGGTGTAGATATCGATGCCGGCAATACATTAGTTGAACAAATAAAACCTGCGGCTAAGTCCACTAAGCGGCCTGGCGTAATGGATAGTTTAGGTGGCTTTGGGGCAATGTTTGATTTAAAAGCCGCCGGCTTTATTGATCCAATACTTGTTTCAGCCACAGATGGAGTTGGTACGAAGCTAAGAATTGCAATTGATACTCAAAATCTAGATACTGTTGGTATTGATCTTGTAGCAATGTGNGTAAATGATCTTATATGCCAAGGAGCTATACCTCTGTTTTTCTTGGATTATTTTGCNACNGGTAAACTAGAAGTTAAAGAAGCATCAAAGGTTATAAATGGAATTGCAGAAGGTTGCAGGCAAGCAAATACCGCATTAATTGGCGGTGAAACTGCTGAAATGCCAGGCATGTATGATGGTAAAGACTTTGATTTAGCTGGTTTCTCAGTTGGAGCAATGGAACGCGGTGAAACATTACCCAGAAATGTCAAAAGTGGAGATGTGTTAATTGGGCTTCCTTCTTCTGGAATTCACTCTAATGGATATTCGTTAGTTAGGAAAATTATTGAAAATTCAGGTCATTCTTGGAATGATGATTGTCCATTTGGTGAAGGAACATTAGCTAATCACTTACTAGAACCAACAAGAATATATGTGAAATCTGCTGTTACAGCCATTAAAACTGGNAAATTAAANGCTCTTGCTCACATTACAGGTGGCGGATTAACAGAAAACTTACCAAGAGCATTACCCGAAGGATTAGGTGCTAATATAAATCTAGATTCATGGAGCAGATTGCCTATATTCAATTGGCTTATAAAAGAGGCTGGTTTAGAAAGTTCTGAAGCTTTAAAAACATTTAATTGTGGAATTGGAATGATAGCTATTTGTTCAGAGAATGATTTAATTGAGGTAATATCAGCATTAAAAACCGAAGACTGTTCTCCAGTTGTAATTGGCGAAATCATTAATGGTAACGGCGTAAACTATTCTGGCACCCTTTAATGAAACCTCGGATAGCTATTCTAATATCTGGNGGTGGATCAAACATGGTTTCACTTGTAAACTCNATGAAATCAAATANAATCAATGCATTACCANCAATTGTTATATCTAATAATCCAAATGCANCNGGATTAAAAAAAGCTNCAGAGCTTGATGTACCAACAATATCAATTGATCATAAAATATTTAATGGAAATAGAGAAGCATTTGAAGAGACCCTAAATAATACTCTTCAACGTGAAGCAATTGATATAATTTGCTTAGCGGGTTTCATGAGAATATTAAGTCATTCTTTTATAAACCAGTGGGATAACAAAATTCTAAATATTCATCCATCCCTTCTCCCAAAGTATAAAGGACTTAATACTCACCAAAGAGCTATCGATGCATCAGATAAAATAAGTGGGTGCTCAGTTCATATAGTCACAAGTGAGTTAGACGGAGGTTTAGTATTAGGACAAAAATCTGTTAACATATCTTCAGATGAAACAGCGCAAACTTTAGCAGAGAAAGTTCTTATAGAAGAACATGTATTATATTCAAAAATTTTAGATGATTTTATAAATAATATTTATGTCCAATAAAAAAAAGGGAGACGNCGCTCCCTTTTTTNAAAATTTAGAAAAATTATTAACCTACTAATTCAAGNCCAGAAAAGAAGAAGCTAATCTCTTCAGCCGCTGTTTCTGGTGCATCTGAACCATGTACAGAATTTTCACCTATTGAAAGTGCAAATTCTTTACGAATTGTGCCTGCATCTGCTTCAGATGGGTTTGTTGCACCCATTATTTCACGATTGCGTAAAATTGCATTTTCACCTTCGAGCACCTGAACAACGATCGGTTCTGAAATCATGAACTCACAAAGCTCTCCAAAAAATGGGCGCTCTGAATGAACTCCATAAAATTCTTGTGCTTGTGCAAGTGTCAACTGAATGCGTTTTTGAGCAATAACCCGTAGACCACCTTCTTCAAATTTAGCCACAATTTGGCCAACAAGGTTACGTTTTGTTGCGTCTGGTTTTACAATTGAAAATGTGCGTTCTAATGCCATTTTTATAATCCTTTATGGTAATTTTGAAACTGAATTGGCGATCGAGTAACATATGAAGAATACTTTGGAAAGGCCTCAATGAATCTAGCGTTGACAGTGTCTACTTCATACGTCATTCCGCATTTATGTTAAAAATAAATGATATTAGTTATTCAATAGCAGGTCGCCAATTATTAGCGAATGCATCAGCAACTATACCCTCCGGTCATAAAGTGGGTATAGTTGGAAGAAATGGCACTGGCAAAACGACCCTATTCAAACTCATAACAAATGAATTAGGTTTGGATGATGGGAATATTGAAATCCCAAAAAAAATGCGGATTGGTGGAATTGCACAAGAGGCACCTGCATCAGATGATAGTTTATTAGAAACTGTTCTATCTGCTGATACTGAACGAACTGCACTATTAGAAGAAGCTGAAGTTGCAACAGATCCAAATCGCATTGCCGATATACATGGTAGATTGGCAGACATAGATGCATATTCTGCTGAAGCAGGGCAGCTTCTATTTTATCTGGCCTTGGATTTTCATCTTCAGCACAATCGCGACCTTGCCACGAATTCTCTGGTGGGTGGAGAATGAGAGTTGCATTGGCTGGCGTTTTGTTTGCACAACCAGACATTCTTATGCTTGATGAACCAACAAATTATTTAGATCTTGAAGGAACAATTTGGCTTGAAACTTACCTAAAAAAATACCCACATTCAGTATTAATATTTCTCATGATCGTCAATTATTAAACACTTCTGTAAATGCTATATTACACCTAACAGATAAACAATTAACGCTTTATCAAGGTAACTATGATACATTTGATAGCGTAAGAAGAGCTAAACTTGCTGAACAAGAATCTATGGCTCGCAAACAAGAAGCAACTAGAGAACATTTACAAAGTTTTGTTGATAGATTCAGAGCAAAAGCTTCGAAAGCAAAGCAAGCACAATCTCGAATTAAGATGCTTGAAAAGATGGAACCTATTGCGGCAGGCGTAGAGAATTCCGTAGCAGCCTTTGATTTTCCAACACCTGAAGAATTATCACCACCAATCTTACGATTAGAAGATACATCAGTTGGATATGATGAAAAGCCAATTCTAAGAGATCTGAATCTTCGCATTGATCAAAGTGATAGAATTGCACTTTTAGGAGCAAATGGTCAGGGTAAGTCTACCCTATCAAAACTTTTAGCTGATCGCTTAATACCAATGAATGGCAATTTGGTAAGGTCATCTAAACTGAAAATAGGATATTTTGCACAACATCAAGTAGATGAATTACATCTTGATGAAACTCCTCTTCAACATATAACAAGAGAATTTCCCGGAGAAACTCCATCAAAACTACGCTCACGGCTAGCAAGAGGTGGAATCGGGCCTGAACAAGCGCTTACTGAAGTAGGACGATTGTCAGGCGGACAAAAAGCACGATTATCGCTGTTATTAGCTACAATAGAAGCACCACATCTGTTAATTCTCGATGAACCTACCAATCACTTAGATATTGAAAGCCGTGAATCTTTAGTTTTTGCATTAGCAGCATATGAAGGAGCTGTTATATTAGTCAGCCACGACCCTCACCTAGTAAACGCTGTCGCTGATACATTATGGTTGGTAAAAGATGGTGAAGTAAATGTATTTTATGAAGATTTAAATGCTTATAAAAAACTCCTCCTTTCAGAAAGAGGCTTAGCTGATAAATCTGAAAAGCCAAAAAAAATTAAAAAGAAACGATTATCACATGGTGAAAGACGAAAAATTCTCGCACCATTTCAATTAGAAGTAACTAAATGTGAAGAACGTTTAAATAAAATATTAATTATAAAAGAAAAAATCGATAAGGCATTGGCAGATCCAAATATCTATACAAATTCAAATCCTGAAAAATTTGAAAGTTTAAGTAAAAAACGAGCTGAGGCAGATGAAGCTATTACAAAAGCAGAAGCTCTTTGGGTATCCGCTGAAGAAAAATTAGAAAAGGCACGCTTACAAATTTAAACGTGCCTTATAGAATTTTGAAATAAAAAATACTTTAATTATATTTCGTATATATCTGAAATTAAACGATTTAAAGATCTTACGCCCCAACCAGTTGCTCCTTTTGGCGCAAAATCAGTTTCAGATTTCACTGATGCTACGCCAGCTATATCCAAATGAACCCAAGGCATATCATCCTCAATAAAGCGTTGCAAAAATTGTGCTGCTGTTATGGAACCTGCGGTGCGTCCTCCAACATTTTTTATGTCAGCAATTCTAGATTGAATTAATTTGTCGTAGTTTTTATTTAAAGGCATTCTCCATGCCCCTTCAGCCTCTAGGTTTGCAGATTTCAAGAAATCATTTACTAATTTATCATTATTTGAAAAAGCACCTGCATTTTCATGACCTAAAGCAACAATTACTGCACCAGTTAAAGTTGCTAAATTTATAATACCAGATGGTTTGTATGTCTTCTGTGCGTACCATAAAACGTCAGCAAGGACTAACCTTCCTTCAGCATCTGTATTTATAACCTCTATTGTTTCACCTTTCATAGACTTAACTACGTCACCTGGGCGTTGAGCTTTTGCATCTGGCATGTTTTCTACAAGACCAACCAAGCCAATTATATTTGCTTTTGCTTTTCTAAGGGCGAGTGTTTTCATTACACCGGCCACAACGCCAGCTCCCCCCATGTCCATTGTCATATCTTCCATACCACCCGCAGGCTTCAATGAAATACCACCTGTATCAAAAACAACACCCTTTCCCACAAGCGCAAATGGCCGTTCATTACCACCACCTGACCATTCCATAGTAACAATTTTAGATGGGCTTTCAGAACCCATGCCAACACCTAAGAGTGAAAACATCCCAAGCGCTTCCATGTCAGACTCTTCTAAAACATTAATTTTTAAACCTAATTCTTCTAATCCTTGGAGTCTGTTTGCAAATTCTGTTGTTGTCAGAACATTAGCAGGCTCATTTACTAGGTCTCTTGTAAAAAAGACACCATCTACAACAGCACTCAAATCACTATACTCGTCCAGAGTTTTTGACACATTAGTAATATAGACGTTTAACTCACCAAACTCAGTTTGATTATTTGTCTTGTATTCATTAAAATTATAACGCCTCATTGTTATGCCAAAAGATAAATGAGCAGCTCGTGCATTTGCTGTAACAAATAAATTAATATCTGATTTACCAGATTCTTTTGCAATATTCGCACCACATTTTTGAGCGACTTCTATTGAAGGACGCTTTTTCATTTTTAGTAATAAAACTGCATTAGCTGACAACCCCAAAGGTGATGGAAATCGTTGTACGTCACCTTCTTCCATTTTTTCAAAAAATTCAGAATCTGCAAATTTTCTAAGAGCACCCTTCATTAATCTATTTACTCTTTTTGCCGAGGGACCAAAGCTACCAGCAGCATCTGCACAAATCACCACTAAGCCCTTGGCATCAGCAATTGATTGTAAAGAGTGTTCTTTAAAGGTTGGGTGAATGGGTCTTGTCATAACAATTTCCTTATATTTGTTTTGTCATTTAAACCGATGAATAAATTAGATACAAGGGTACAAATTGCTGTTATTATCTTAGGAAATACGTTAAATAGTAAATATATAAATAATCAACATATATTGGTAATTGTGACAAAACTTGACAGATACTTATTTAAGCAATTGATTGGACCATTTGCTTTTTTTTGCTTTATTATTTCTGGCATACTCCTATTAAACCAAGCGCTTGGCATTATTGATATAGTTACTGAAAATGGCCAACCAGCTTATATTGTATTTGAACTAAGCTTTTTAATTTTACCTAAAGTGCTTATAACTGCAATTTCAATTTCTGGATTCATTGCTAGTGTTTTAATTATTAATCGCCTGTACAATGAAGAAGAACTTTTAGTAATGATGAGTATAGGTCGCTCATTCATTGAATTAAGCAAACCATTCTTATTATTTGGCATTCTAATAGCTTCTTTACTTTTTTTGGTGGTACATAATTTGAATCCATACGCTCATTCAAAATTTATTGAAGCTCAAGAAAGAATTAAAAAAGAATATGTAACGCAAATAATTAAACCCGACCAATTTATTTCGTATCAAAATAAATATACATTCTTTTTTGGGGATAAAGGCAACAATGGAGAATTAAGTGAAATATTAATTGAAGAACAAATAACTCCTGATACAACACTGACTCACATCGCAAAAAATGGGCAAGTGATTGCAAATAAAGATTCAAACGCTCTTCTTTTGCGAAATGGATCAACACAGAGCTACAATAAAGTTTCAGGAACTTTTAGTCTCTTACAATTTGACACATTAGTTTTTGACCTGAACCAATTAAGAAAAGATACAATCTCGAGTGAAAGTAGTTTATCAAGTTTAAATTCGACAATGCTTAAGAAAAAAATTAGTACCATGGAAAGCTTTGATCCAAGACTTGGAAGGGCAGTGTCATTATATCATGATAGAAATGCAAAAGCACTTTTAGCAATGCTTTTTCCATTATTGGGTATGTTGGGATTACTTCTAGGGGGGTTTAACCGTTCTGGCTATTTAATTAGGATTATATCATGTATTTTAATTATGGCTAGCTTGGATCTTTTACGTGGCGCTAGTAAATCTTGGGTAGTTGAAAATCCACTAATATGGCCTGCACAATACTTATCACCATTATTATGTACATTTATTATTGCATTAATAATATGGATTGTTTCGACCAAGACAACTGGATTATTCAAAATAAAAAGCAAGGTGTTAGTATGACATTAGCAATATATTTTGGAAAAAGATATTTAATCTCTTTTATACGTGTCTTTTTAAGTATTGTTTTACTTGTATTATTATTTGATTTTTTGACGAACCTTAACAGACTAAATGGAATAGAAGCACAAATATGGAATGCATTAATTTTAAGTCTTTTACGAACTACGACTTATTTGTCATTAGCCATGCCATTAATTATTATGTTATCGGCCTTGGCTTTTAGTGTCAGCCTAAGTAGATCAAACGAGTTTATCATACTACGTGCATCTGGAGTATCAGCCTTAAAAGGTTTATTTTCAGTAATATTTAGTGCGTTTCTTTTAGGATTAATGTCAATATTTATACTAGATCCACTCGCTGGGAAAATGATTGGATATTATGATATAAAATTAGATAAACTTCGCAGCAAAGAACAATCTCAAATATTAATCAATGATAATGGATATTGGATGCGACAGGCCACATTAAATGGTCATCAAATCATCAAGGCGGTGAATGTATCCAATAATGGGCAAAGATTACACCAAGTAACAATATTTAATTATGATAAAAATGGGCTAGTTACAGAGCGTTTTTTTTCTGAAAGTGCAGCATTGAAAATAATGAATTATTACTAACAAACACAATAAAATGGTCAGATACTAAAATCAAAAAAAATCCTATTATTGCAAACGAAAAAATTAAAAAATTAAAGATTAAAACTGAAATAACTCCTACTCAGTTATTGGATGGATATGCTTCACCTGAAACTATTTCACCATGGAATATGAACAAACAAATTAAGAAAGTTAAATCTTCTGGGTTTTCAGTATTAAAATATCAATCAAAAAAAATGGAACAATATGCTAGGCCTTTTCTATTTATCGTTATGGTCATTTTAGGAACTGTTTTTACTTTGCAAAACTCACGATCACGAAATATTGGAATTTCAGTTGTTTTGGCTGTTGCTTCAGGGTTTTTTCTACATTTCTTTCAAAACTTTTGTACAACTCTTGGTCGATCAGGCGAAATACCATTAATTGTTGCAACTTGGAGTCCAATTATTTCAATAGGCCTTATAGCAATGACATTATTTTTACATTATGAAGATGGGTAAGATGACAAAAAAAAATCTGCCTTTATTTAAATATATATTGATCTCTATTTTATTGGTCATTTCTAATCCAATGCTAGGGCAAGAAACACCCTTAAGATTAATTTCAGACACGATATCTTATGATAAGATGTCAGAAAATTTAAGTGCCACTGGAAATGTAAAAGTAATTTATGAAAAAACCACCTTATCTGCAGAAAACATAAGCTATGACAAAAAAAATGATAAATTATCAATAATTGGCAATTTTACTATTAACGATGGTGAAAACATAATTATTTCAGACAACGATGCAATAATTAATACAAAATTTAGAAATGGTTTAATAAAAGGTGCACGCGCCATTATTAACGAGAAGTTACAAATATCAGCACAATCTTTGAGTCAAAAAGATGTTAATTATAATATATTTAATACCGTTGTAGCCTCAACCTGTGAAATATGTGCAAGTAATCCAACTCCTTTTTGGCAAATCCGGGCCAGAAAGATTATTCATGATAAAGAAAAACAAAAGATATTTTTTGAAAATGCAAGATTAGATTTTCTTGGATTACCTGTATTATATATACCTGCATTAAATATTCCTGAACCTGGAATTGAGCGAGCTAGCGGTGTTTTAGTACCACAATTTTCAACTTCAGACAAAGTAGGTTTTTCTGCAAAATTACCATATTATATTGTACTCGATAATAATAAAGATTTACTTTGACACCTTTTGTTATGTCTAAA
>JGI24928J39210_1000240_pt1 | contig 9210 bp, 7 predicted proteins | sample AOAMet2_C43A7_35_2_FD_39210 | JGI IMG/M metagenome (IMG submission 39210) | reverse complement strand
TATTTCAATATCAAAAACATCGATATCAGCAAAGATTTTAAACAATAATGCCTTCCCTTCCATAACTGGCTTTGAAGCATCAGGCCCAATATCTCCAAGGCCAAGAACTGCTGTTCCATTTGTTATAACAGCTACTAGATTTGATTTATTTGTATACTTATAAACATTATCAGGATCCTTTTCAATTTCCTGACATGGAATAGCAACGCCCGGAGAATATGCGATTGCTAAATCTCTTTGTGAATTATATTTCTTTGTTGGTACAACCTCAATTTTTCCTGGTTTAGGCTTAGCATGATATACCAATGATTCTCTTCTTTCTCTATTCTTCCCCATAAAGATGAATTATGATCAAATATAAATTATTAATTAAATAAATTATTCTGATTATTTTTATTTCTACCCAAATGATTATAACCCTTATCTGTTACTTGTCTTCCCCTAGGAGTTCTTATTATAAAACCTTGTTGAACAAGAAATGGTTCATAAACCTCTTCAATAGTTTCAGTGTTTTCAGATAATGAAGTTGCAAGTGTAGATATCCCAACAGGCCCTCCATTGTAATTATCAACTATTGTAGTTAATATTTTATTATCCATTTGATCTAATCCATTCTTATCAACATTAAGTGATGATAGGGCAAATTTTGTAATCTCTAGGTCAATTTTACCATCACTTTTTATTTGAGCAAAATCTCTAACTCTTCTTAATAAAGAATTTGAAATTCTTGGAGTGCCTCGACTTCGTCTAGCTATCTCAAAGCAAGATTTTTTATCAATTTTTAGTTTTAAAATCTCTGAACTTCTTTCTACAATTTCAGATAATAATTTATCATCATAATGCTCAAGTCTATTAGATATTGCAAATCTTTCCCTCATTGGGTTTGTAAGAAATCCTGATCTAGTTGTGGCTCCAACAAGAGTAAATGGATTTAAATTTAATTGAACTGTTCTTGCATTTGGACCAGATTCAATCATGATATCAATTTTATAATCTTCCATTGCAGAATAAAGATATTCTTCTATTACTGGGCTTAGTCTATGGATTTCATCTATAAATAGTATATCTCTTTCTTCAAGATTTGTAAGAAGACCTGCAAGATCTCCTGGTTTATCAATTACTGGACCTGAAGTCACTTTTAAACCAACTTTTAATTCATTAGCTAGGATATGAGCTAGAGTAGTCTTTCCTAGTCCAGGTGGTCCGTGAAACAATGTATGGTCCAAAGCATCATCTCTTTGGTTGGATGCTTCAACAAATATTTTAAGATTACTAATTATAGGTTTTTGACCAATAAAATCATCAAAGCTAAGAGGCCTTAGCGCTTTATCAAAATCATTGTCTCTTTCTTGATTAACATCCATTACTTCAAATATACACTAATTGTGAAATTTGAGGTATAGATATAATTTAATGTTGAAGCTCTTTTTCACCTTTTTTTAGAGGAANATTTTGTGGNATAAAGTCATCCTTTGATCCAGGTTTTGAATAGTCATANGGCCATCTAAAAACATGTGGAATTTTTCCAGGCCAATTTCCATGCATATGTTTAATTGGAGCTGTCCATTCAAGTGTATTTGACCTCCATGGATTCATAATCGATTTTTTACCATAGAACATGCTACTGATAAAATTGTATAAGAATACAAGTTGAGCTGCACCAGCTAGTAATGCAAATAATGTAATAACTACATTTATGTTTGCTACATCATCAAAGTATGGAAAATTAGTATTTGTATAATATCTTCTAGGTAAGCCAGCCATTCCTACAAAGTGCATCGGGAAGAAAACACCATAAGCACTAATTGCTGTTATCCAAAAGTGTATATAACCTAAATTTTTATTCATCATTCTACCAAACATTCTAGGGTACCAATGATATACCCCAGCAAACAATCCATAGAGAGCAGAAATTCCCATTACTAAATGGAAATGAGCAACTACAAAATATGTATCATGTAAGTTTATATCAAGCGCACTATCTCCTAAAATTATACCAGTAAGTCCACCTGTTATAAATGTTGAAACAAGACCAATGGCAAACAACATACCAGGATTAAATTGAATGTTTCCTTTCCATATTGTTGTTATATAATTAAAAGCTTTAACTGCTGAAGGTATAGCAATCAATAATGTTGTAAATGTAAATACAGATCCTAGAAAAGGGTTCATACCTGTAATAAACATGTGATGTCCCCAAACAATAGTTGATAAAAATGCAATAGCTAGAATAGATCCAACCATTGCTCTATATCCGAATATTGGTTTTCTAGCATTAGTAGATATAACCTCTGATGCAATTCCAAGAGCTGGAAGAAGAACAATATAAACCTCAGGGTGACCTAAAAACCAAAATAAGTGTTCAAAAAGAACTGGTGATCCCCCTTGATAATGAAGAACTTCTCCTTGAATAAATATATCTGATAAGAAAAAAGATGTTCCAAAACTTCTATCCATAATTAGTAATAGAGCTGCAGATAATAATACTGGAAATGATACAACACCAATTATAGCAGTAACTAGAAAAGCCCAAACAGTTAGAGGTAATCTAGTCATAGTCATTCCTTCTGTTCTAAGATTAAGAACGGTAACTATATAATTTAATGCAGCTAAAAGAGAAGATGCAATAAAAAATGCCATTGAAACTAACCAAAGTGTCATTCCAGCTGCTGAACCAGGTTGAGCTTGAGGAAGAGCACTTAATGGTGGGTATATTGTCCATCCTGCTGCAGCGGGACCTGCTTCTACAAAAAGCGAAGCAATCATAATTGCAGATGAAATAAAAAATAACCAATATGATATCATATTTAAAAATCCAGAGGCCATATCTCTCGCACCAATCTGAAGTGGAATTAATAGATTACTGAAAGTTCCACTAAGACCAGCAGTTAAAACAAAGAATACCATAATAGTTCCATGTATTGTAACTAAGGCTAAATAAACATTTGGATCCATGACACCGTCAGTGGCCCATTTTCCTAGAAGAACATCAAAAATACCAAATGATTCTTCTGGCCATGCTAACTGAAGTCTAAAAAGTAGAGACATTGCAATACCTACTATACCCATTATCAATCCTGTAATTAGGTATTGTTTTGAAATCATCTTGTGATCAATACTAAAAATATATTTAGTTATAAAAGTTTCCTTGTGATGGTGGTCATGCTCATGATCTTCATTATGAGATTCAATTATAACATCTTTTTTTTCAGTAATATCAACTTCGATATCTGTACCAACTATTTTTGCTCTTCTGTTATTTTTTTGTGCCATAATTTATTCTGTATCTATTGAACAAATTCTTTAAATGTTTGTTGTTCATCAATCCATTTATTAAACTTTTCTTCTGTTTCAACAATAATTTTCATTTGCATATTGTAGTGTGACGCACCACAAATTTTATTACATAAAAGTAAAAAATCAAATTCATATGGATCAAGAGGAAAATCACCACTAGCAATCAATTCCTCACTTTTATCAAATCTTATTTTATTTATCTTTTTAACTTTTTCTACAATCTCTGGTCTTAATCTCATTTCCTGAGTAGTTGTATTAGGTATAAAAGCAAATTGATTTATCATTCCTGGAACTGCATTCATTTGAGCTCTAAAATGAGGCATAAATGCAGAGTGAAGAACGTCCTGTGATCTGATCCTGAAAACAACTTCACGATTAACTGGTAAATGTAATTCTTGAACTACAATATCATCATCTCCATTTCTATCTGTTGGATCAATTCCAACTAAATTTTTACCATCAAAATCTTGTAGAAACCTAACATTTGCGTCACCCAATACACCGTCTTCTCCAGCGTATCTAGCTTTCCAATTAAATTGTTGAGCATACAGCTCAACAACTAGGGCTTCGTCATTTTCCTCAATCGTCATAATATCTACCCAAGTAAATAATCCATAAAGAATTAATCCTGCAAGAGCAATAGTAGGAATTATTGTCCATACACCTTCTAAAAAATTACTGTCTGCAAAGAAGAGTGCTTTTCTTTTTTTGTTACCTCTATACTTAAATGCAAAGTAATGAAGTAATGCTTGGGTGATAGTTTGAACAAAAAATATCACAGAAAATGAAAACCAAAGTAGTCTATCATAATTTTCACCATGCACTGATGCAGACTCTGGTAGAATAACATCTCCATACTTGAAAAAAGAAAAAATAGTCAGTCCATAAATAAATATCAAGAAGAGAAACATGAGTTTTCCCTGCATATCATTGTCTTTATCGGTCGCTATTTCATTATTTTCATAATCTACAGGTTTAGAAAGTTCTAAAATTTTAGTTAGTTGCCAAACTGCAATAGAAATTAAAATTAAAGATGTTAGAACAAGTAATAATGTCATTTTAGTCTAAGTTATAATATTGAAATGTTTTACTTTCTTCGATATATGGATCACCTTTAGCTAAAATTGGTGCCTTTGAAATTTCTTTAAATACAACATAGATAAATATTCCTAAAAAGAATAAAAATCCACCTATTTCAGCAGGACCAAATGACCACATATCACCAACTGCAGATGGCATGATCATATTGTAAACATCAAGGTAATGACCAATAATAATTATAATACCAGTTAAAATTACAATAAAGTTAGTTTTCTTAAAATCACTATTCATAAGAACAATTAATGGGAATATAAGGTTTAACACTACCATTCCAAAAAATAATAAATTGTAATCTTCAATTCTGGTGATAAAATAAGTTACCTCTTCTGGTATATTAGAGTACCATATAAGCATAAATTGAGAGAACCACAGATAAGCCCAGAAAATACTGACACCAAACATGAATTTTGCTAAATCATGAATATGACTATTGTTTATAAAATTTAAATAATTCTGAGACTTAAGATAAATAGTAATTAATGCTATAGTTGTTATACCTGAAACAAACATACCTGCAAAAACATACCATCCAAATAAAGTACTAAACCAGTGGGGATCAATAGACATTATCCAATCCCATGACATCATTGACTCAGATACTAAAAAGAATACAAGAAAGCCTGCAGAAAGTTTAAATAATTTTTTGTGAATACTTATATCATTATCGTTGTCCTGTTTTAGAGAAAGTCTTCTTGAGATATTTCTATATAAAACCCATCCTGTTACATATATTACAGCTCTTAAAAAGAAAAAAGGAATGTTTAAATATCCTACTTTATTTCTAATTATTTCATCATGTGCAACCACTTCAGGGTCCATCCAAATAAATAAATGATTAAAATTAAGAGCAGAGAAACCTAATATTATTAAAACAAAAATACAACCTGGAAGCAAGTAACTTGTTATACCTTCCATTATTCGGTAGAGCACAATAGACCAACCAGCTTGGGCAGCTCTTTGAATAGCATAGAAGGCAAGAACTCCAAGAGAAATCATCATAAAAAATAAGGCTGGGACGTAAACAGCCGCCCAGGGTTTGTTATGAAGTTGGTTAAAGACGTGTTTATCATGATCATATTCATGACCTCCTAATGTAACTTCTTTATGATCAGATCCGTGATCAGATTCTCCTCCATGATCAGATCCGTGATCAGATTCTCCTCCATGATCAGATCCGTGATCAGATTCTCCTCCATGATCAGATCCATGACTCATATTGGCTACAATTTCCTTTGCTTCCTCNACAGAACTTGGCGCAGAGTAAAAACCATAAGCAATCCCTATTAAACCAATTACAACAAGGCTTAAAGAAAATATTTTTACTTTGCTTGAAAAATTATAGTCTTGATTCATTTATTACTTTTTTGATTCTTCTCTTAATTTCATTACATATTGTGCAATCTGCCATCTTTCTTCTTCATTAACTTGTCCGGCATGAGATCCCATCGCATTTATTCCATACATCAATACGTGATAAATACTTCCTGGTGTAATCTCTCTATCTATGTAAGCAGGTATCCCTAGAAACTTTTCTCTTTGAGCAAGAATTCCCATTCCATCACCTTTATCTCCATGACAAACAGAACAATATATTTCATATAGCTCTTTACCCATACTAAGGTTAAGATCATTATTCTCAAGAGGAGACATTAACTGACTTTTAGCCAATTCATAACCTGCATTTGAGTCTTCAAAATCATAAGGGTCCCAACCTCTTGCTATTGAACCTTCTGGAGGCAATTGAGCTTCAATTCCATTAGAAAATGCCTCTGTTTCTGCATATGTTTCATATGCGAGAGATTCATACATATCAGGAAAATATTGAAAATTAGGCTTTGAGGAATCAAAACATGAAGTAAGTATAAGACTTACTGAAATAAGTAAAAATATACTATTTTTCATCTTCATCATTATTTATAACTTCAATTGATATGGCACCAAATTTTTTTAACATAGTCTTTGTCTTTGCTAGATTTGGTCCTGTCTCCATATCTATTAAAAACTTATCATCAGTAGTTGCTGGGTTTGGATTTTCTGCCATTTTAAATGGCCATAACCTACTCCTTAAATAAAAAGTAATAACCATTAAATGAGCTGCAAAAAAAACTGTCAATTCAAAAATAATTGGCACGAATGCAGGTGCGTTTTCAATAAAAGAAAAGCTTGGCTTACCACCTATATTTTGAGGCCAATCAACTATCATAATGTAATTCATCATTAAAATAGCAACAGTAAAACCAACACAACCATACATAAATGTTGCGATGGATATATTTGTAGGTTTTAACTTCATTGCTTTATCTAAACCATGAACAGGAAATGGAGTATAAACTTCATTTATATAAATTTTATTTTTGACCACCTCTTTAACAGCATCTAAAAGATTGTCATCATCGTCAAATAAAACATGTAAACTTTTTGAACTCATTATTTCTTATCTCTTATTTTTTTATATTTTTCACCCGAAGATTTTAAAATACTTTTAATCTCTGCTTGAGCAACAACAGGAAAGCTTCTTGCATATAATAAAAATAAAACAAAGAAGAAACCTATAGTACCAATGAATATTCCAATGTCAATAAATGTTGGAGAGAACATAGTCCATGATGATGGTAAATAGTCTCTGTGAAGAGAAGTTACGATAATAACAAACCTTTCAAACCACATTCCAACATTCACAACAATTGAAATTACAAAAGACCATATTATATTGGTCCTAATTTTTTTGACCCACATAATTTGAGGAGAAACAACATTACAAGACATCATTAAAAAATAAGCCCACCAATAAGGTCCAGTTGCTCTATTTAAAAATGCATACTGTTCATATTCAACACCAGAATACCAAGCAATAAATAATTCCGTTATATATGCGCAACCTACAATTGATCCAGTAATCATTATAACAATATTCATCATTTCAATATGCTGAATAGTAATATAACTTTCCAGTCTTGAAACTTTTCTCATAATTATTAGAAGTGTCTGAACCATAGCAAATCCGGAAAAAATTGCACCAGCAACAAAATATGGAGGAAAAATTGTTGTATGCCAACCAGGAATAACTGAGGTTGCAAAATCAAAAGAAACTATAGTGTGAACTGAAAGAACAAGTGGAGTAGCAAGTCCTGCAAGAACTAATGAAACTTCTTCAAATCTTTGCCAATCTTTCGCTCTACCTGACCATCCAAAACTAATTAGACTATATATTTTTTTTCTAAATGGATCAACAGCTCTGTCTCTAATCATTGCAAAATCAGGTAATAATCCGGTCCACCAAAAAACAAGAGATACAGTTAAATAAGTTGAAATTGCAAATACATCCCATAATAAAGGTGAATTAAAATTAACCCACAGTGATCCAAATTGATTAGGAATAGGAAACATCCAATAGGCCAGCCATGGTCTTCCCATGTGTATTATTGGAAATAGGCCTGCTTGAATTACAGAGAATATGGTCATAGCCTCTGCAGATCTATTGATACCCATTCTCCATTTTTGTCTAAATAAAAGAAGTACTGCTGAAATAAGAGTTCCCGCATGTCCGATTCCAACCCACCAAACAAAGTTTGTAATATCCCAAGCCCAACCTACAGTCTTATTTAATCCCCAAACTCCAATACCTGTTCCAAGAGTGTAAGCCATACAACCTAATCCCCATAAAAATGCTGCCATTGCAATAGAAAATGCAATCCACCAATCCTTATCAGGAGGAGTCTCAACTGGTCTAGCTATATCGTTAGAAATATCGTGATAGCTCTTGTCTCCAAGTATCAACGGTTTCCTAATGGGAGCTTCGTAATGTGATGACATATGCTATACTTTTTTACTATTTCTAATTTTAACTTGATAGAGAACATTTGGCTTTGTTCCAATACTTTCAAGAAGTCTATATGCTCTATCATTTTTATTTGATTCAGAGATTTTACTTTCTTTATCATTAATATCTCCAAATACTATAGCTCCATCACTACAAGCATTTGAACATGCAGTTTGGAACTCACCATCTCTTACTCGTCTCCCATCTTTTTTTGCATCTAAAATTGTTTTCTGAGTCATTTGAATACATAGAGAACATTTTTCCATTACACCCCTACCTCTTACATTAACATCAGGATTTAAAACCATCCTTCCTAGATCATTGTTTAAATTGTAATCAAATTCATCATTTTCAGCGTAAGAGAACCAGTTAAACCTTCTTACTTTATAAGGACAGTTATTAGCACAATAACGTGTACCTACACATCTATTATATGCCATTTGATTCTGACCTTGACGACCATGAGAAGTTGCAGCAACAGGGCATACAGTTTCACAAGGAGCATGATTACAATGTTGACACATTACGGGCTGAAATACAACTTTAGGATTTGCTGCTGCTTTTTCAAGCTTAGTTTGAGTGGCTCTATATTCACTGTAACCAGATGTTTCATCTTTGGCTTTTACATCGCCTTCAAAAGTATCTTCAGAAGAAAAATATCTATCAATTCTTAGCCAATGCATATCTCTTGACTTTCTAACTTCTTCTTTTCCTACCACTGGAACATTATTTTCTGCATGACAAGCAATAACACATGCACCACATCCATTACAAGCATTAAGATCGATTGCTAAATTAAAATGATGACCAGTAGATCTATCAAACTCTCTCCAAATATCTACTTCTTTTGATGTTACTTTAGTTTCTATGTGATTCTTTGAGACTAAAACAGTAGGATTCCAATAAGATTTTTCCTTTGAATTATATGTATCAATATCAGTTTCTTTAATTATCTCGTCTCTTCCCATCATAGTGTTATGCAATTGAATACA
>JGI24928J39210_1000230_pt1 | contig 9475 bp, 6 predicted proteins | sample AOAMet2_C43A7_35_2_FD_39210 | JGI IMG/M metagenome (IMG submission 39210) | reverse complement strand
CTGTCAGGTATATTTCTTGTTGTGTTTTTAACACAACATTTCTTAATTAACATTACATCTGTTTTTAGTGAGAATTTATTTAACACTCTTTCTCATTTTATGGGGAATAATCCATTGGTTCAATTTATTCTCCAGCCAGTTTTAATATTTGGTGTTATCTTTCATTTTGTGATGGGATTTTATTTAGAAATTTTAAATTCTAAATCAAGAAAAAAAAATTACTCAAAATATTCTGGAAGTTCAAATGCTTCATGGATCTCAAGAAATATGATTTTTAGTGGAGGTGTAATTCTTATATTTCTTGTGCTTCATTTTATTGATTTTTGGATTCCTGAAATGAATTATAAATATGTTGAAGTACTTCCTGAAGATCCTAATAGATACTTTGAAGAGCTGGTACATAAATTTGAGAGCCCTATACGAACACTTATATATTCTCTTTCTTTTGTTTTTTTAGCACTTCACCTTCTTCATGGCTTTAGCTCATCATTTAAAACTGTTGGTGTGAATTCTAAATATTATGATTTAATTCAGAAAGCAACTTTTATATTCTCAATTACAATCCCATTAGGATTTGTTTTTATTGCAATCTATCATAATCTAACATCATGAGTAAAATAAATTCTAATATACCTAAAGGTCCATTATCTGATAAATGGACAAATCATAAAGGAAAAATTAATTTAGTAAGCCCATCGAATAAAAGAAATATTGATGTTATTGTTGTAGGTACAGGACTAGCAGGTGCATCAGCTTCTGCTACTTTAGCAGAATTAGGTTATAATGTTAAATCTTTTTGCTTTCAAGATTCTCCAAGAAGAGCTCATTCTATTGCTGCTCAAGGAGGAATTAATGCTTCAAAAAATTATCAAGGAGATGGAGATTCAAACTACCGACTTTTTTATGATACAATAAAAGGTGGAGATTATAGATCAAGAGAAGCAAACGTATTTAGGCTTGCAGAGGTTTCAGGAAACATTATAGATCAATGTGTAGCTCAAGGTGTCCCATTTGCCAGAGACTATGGTGGACTTTTAGATAATAGATCTTTTGGAGGTGTTCAAGTATCTAGAACTTTTTATGCTAAAGGACAAACTGGTCAACAGCTTTTATTGGGTGCTTATTCTGCCATGAACAGACAAGTTGCCAGAGGTAAAATTAAAATGTATAGCAGACATGAAATGATGGATGTTGTATTAGTAGAAGGAAAGGCAAGAGGGATAATTGCTAGAGATCTAGTTAGTGGTAAACTTGAAAGACATTCTGCTCATGCTGTAGTTATTGCTTCAGGTGGTTATGGGAATATTTTCTTTCTATCAACTAATGCTATGGGAAGTAATGTTTCAGCTGCATGGAAGATTCATAAAAAAGGAGCATATTTTGCAAACCCTTGCTTTACCCAAATACACCCTACATGTATACCAGTTTCAGGAGATTATCAATCTAAATTGACTTTAATGTCAGAATCTCTTAGAAATGATGGAAGAATATGGGTGCCAAAAGAAAAATCTGATGCAGAATTAATTAGAAAAGGAGAGTTATCCCCACTTGATTTAGCAGAAGAAAAAAGAGACTATTATTTAGAGAGAAGATATCCAGCATTTGGAAACTTAGTTCCTAGAGATATTGCTTCTAGAGCAGCAAAAGAAAGATGTGATAAAGGATATGGTGTAAATAAAACTGGAGAAGCTGTTTATCTTGATTTCTCTCATGCTATCATAAGATATGGAAAGGAAAAGGCAAAAATTAGTGGAAAAGATTCATTAGACTCTAATGTCGTTTATAATCTTGGGAAAGATGTTATCAAACAAAAATATGGTAATCTTTTTCAAATGTATGAGAAAATTGTAGATGAAGATCCTTATAAATTTCCAATGAAAATTTATCCAGCAGTTCATTATACAATGGGAGGAGTGTGGGTTGATTATAATTTGATGACTTCAATACCTGGATGTTTTGCAATTGGAGAGGCAAATTTTTCTGATCACGGAGCTAATAGACTAGGAGCATCTGCGTTAATGCAAGGTTTGGCTGACGGTTATTTTGTTCTTCCTTACACTATAGGAGATTATCTATCTGAAGAAATCAGCACTGGTAAAATATCTATTGATTCACCTGAATTTGAAAAATGTGAAAAGGCAGTAAATGATCAGATTGAGAAATTAATTAATAATAATGGAAAAAATTCTGTTGATTATTATCATAAGAAATTAGGTAAGATAATGTGGGACAAGTGTGGGATGTCAAGAAATGAAAAAGATTTAAAAACTGCCATAAAAGAAATTCAAGAACTAAGGGCAGATTTTCATAAAAATGTAAAAATACCAGGAAATAAAAACGAGTATAATGAACAACTTGCAAAAGCAACTAGAGTTTCAGATTTTTTAGAATTAGGTGAGTTATTTGCAATTGATGCTTTGGAAAGAAATGAGTCTTGTGGTGGACATTTTAGAGAAGAATTTCAAACTACAGATGGTGAAGCTATAAGAGATGATGAGAATTTTAAATTTGTATCAGCCTGGGAGTATAATCAAGATCCATCCAAACCAATTCTTAATAAAGAAGGACTAGATTATGAGGAAATTGAAATAAAAACAAGATCTTATAAATAATTATGAAAAACATTTTAAACATTCTTCTATTGTTCAGTTTTCTGAATATGTATTCACAAAGTAACTTATCTGACAGAAAAATTCCATCAGATACCAATGTTATTACAAATCATTCAACTACAATTTTAGGAAAAAAAGTAAATTACTCTGCTCAGATTGGAACACAGCCTATTTGGGATGCAAACGGTGAAGTGATTGCAACTCTTCATTATACTTATTATAAGAGAACAGATATAGATGATAATACAAATAGGCCATTAGTTTTTTCATTTAATGGTGGCCCTGGCTCAGCTTCTATATGGATGCACATGGGATACACAGGTCCTTATAATTTAAAAATAGATGATGAAGGTAACCCAATTCAGCCGTATGGATATAAATCAAATCCTTATTCAATATTAGATGTTGCAGATATTGTTTTTGTAAATCCAATAAACATAGGTTATTCTAGAATTCTTAAGTCTATGACTAAGAAAGAAGCTGCTGATAAGTTCTTTGGAGTAAATCAAGACATTGAATATTTAGCAGAATGGATAAGCACTTTTACAACAAGAACATCTAGATGGAAATCACCTAAATATCTTGTAGGTGAAAGCTATGGTGGTGTTAGAGTGATGGGGCTAGCTCATGAATTACAACAAAACCAATGGCTTTATTTGAATGGAGTTGTTTTAGTTTCACCTGCTGATTATGAATACTTTTACTCAGATGGAGAAGTAATACAATTAGTTGGAGATTTTCCATATTTAAGTGCAACCGCTTGGTACCATCAGAAATTACAAATTGAATATCAGTCTTTAGAATTAGAAGAACTCATAAAGATTTCTGAGGAATTTGCTTACAATGAATTGCTCCCAGCGATTGCAAAAGGAGGTTACATAGATAGTGAAACAAAAAATGAAATAGCAAAAAAAATTGAAGATTTAACTGGGATTAGTTTCGAGGATATAATTGATAACAATTTGAGAATATCACCTTCATTTTTTTGGAAAGAGCTTTTAAGAGATGAAGGTTTTACAATTGGTAGATTAGATTCAAGATATAAGGGAATTGATAGTAATGATTCTGGAAATTACCCTGAGTATTCTCCAGAACTTAGTGCATGGGATCATGCATTTACACCTGCAATCAATTCTTATATAAAGGAAGTATTAAATTTTGAAACTGACATTAAATATAATACTTGGGCTAGAGGAGAATTATCTGTTAGACCTTGGAACTCAGATAACATTAGGATTAGAAGAAATTTCAGAGAAGCACTTGCTGAAAATCCATTTTTAAATGTTCTAATTCAATCAGGATATTATGATGGCGCAACAACTTTCTCTGCAGCAAAATATACAATGCAACAAGTTGACCCTTCCGGTAAATTAAAAGATAGATTTACATTTAAAGGATATGAAAGTGGACACATGATGTATCTTAGAAGAGAGGATTTAAAAAAATCAAATCAAGATTTAAGAGATTTTATATTAAATACAATAACATCAAATAAATCTGCAAAATATTAACATGAAACTTTTTCTTAAAATATGGAGACAGTCTAATGCAGACTCTGATGGAAATTTTCAAAATTATGAAATTCAGGATATTACTCCTGATATGTCTTTTCTTGAGATGATGGATGTTCTCAATGAAAAATTGATTGTTGAAGGATTAGATCCTGTAGCTTTTGATCATGATTGTAGGGAAGGTATTTGTGGTAGCTGTTCATTATTTATTAATGGAAGAGCTCATGGTCCTGATACGGGAATTACTACATGTCAACTTCATATGAGAAAATTTAAAGATGGAGACTCAATAGTCATTGAACCCTTTAGAGCAAACTCTTTCCCTGTTATCAAAGATTTAGTTGTTGACAGAACCTCTTTTGATAGAATTCAACACTCAGGAGGTTACATTAGTATCAATACATCAGGTAATACTCAAGATGCTAACACAATTCCTGTAAGAAAAGAAGATGCAGATAATGCATTTGATGCCGCAACTTGTATTGGATGTGGTGCATGTGTTGCAACTTGTAAAAATGCATCTGCTATGCTATTTGTCTCAGCAAAGGTTTCACAGTTTTCATATTTACCTCAAGGTAAAGTTGAAGCTAAAGAAAGAGTTCTAAATATGGTTAAACAAATGGATGAGGAAGGGTTTGGAAATTGTACCAACACTGGTGCTTGTGAAGTCGAATGTCCAAAGGGAATTTCAATTAAAAATATCGCTAGAATGAATAATGAATATTTAAAGGCTAAATTTTAATTTACTTGGACTCTAATATCATTTGAATAAAAGTTCCAATTGTATCTCTGCCTAACCACCTTCCAACTACAACCATATTATCATCAGGTATAACTACAATATTATTACCACCAAATCCTGATCCATAGTATACATTAGTCGGAACATTTTTCCAGTCTGTTCTAGCATAATCTTCACTATCTTCTGAGTTAATCCACCACATATATCCATATTCAGGATTAGTCTTCGAAGGAGTGATTGATTTTTTTATCCAGTCTTTAGAAATAATTCTTTTATCGTTCCATATACCATTATTTAAATATAAAAGCCCAAATCTCGCGTGATCTTCTGAATTAATAAATACACCTCCACCATTATGACCTCCACCTGAAACAGATTGAACCATTAAACCATCAATATTTACCCAAGAGTTTTCATAACCATACCATCTCCAGGTATCAGAAGCTCCAATAGGATCCATTATATAATTTTTTAGAACCATCGGTAAAGATTTTCTATAAACCTGAAGAAGTGAATAAGCTAATACATTAACTCTTACATCATTATATTTATAATAAGTTCCTGGCTCTCTTTGAGTTTCTGTTCTCCAATCATCTATATTTTTTCTTCTATCAGGCCTATCTTCCCAATGATTAATACCAAAAAGATTTCCATGCCAATCGGACGATTGATTTAGAAGGTGTTCCCATGAAATTTTACTATTCATATTACCGTCAAAAGTTTTATCCCATATATAATCAGAAACAATATCCTTTTCAGATTTTATTAAATTTTTATCAATTGCAACTCCAGTAATTGCTGAAAGATAGCTTTTTGTAACACTAAAAGTCATATCAACTCTTTTGGTGTCTCCCCATGATGCTATGATAAACCCATCTTTAATAATTAGTCCATTTGATTCACCTCTTTTTTTAGTAGGTCCTTTAATAGTATGGTATGGTTCTGATGAAAATCCTTTTAATATTTCAACTCTTAAATCCTTATTTCCATTATTTTGATTTTTAATTACAAAATCAATTGCTTTATTAATTTTTCTTGAATCATATTTGAAAAATTCTGGAGATTTAGTTTCCCAATTTCCTTTAGTTGGAAAGTATGAGTTTTGTGCATTAACATTCAAAAAGAATAGAATAGCTATGATTGATAAAATATTTTTCATTTTTTTTAATTTATAGAATCCTTAACGGATATAATTTGATTCAGGTTGAAAGTTTCATTAAGATCCCAGTTAGCCCTAACTTCTAGTTCATTTAAAAAATAATAAACACTTTCTGGTTTGATTTTTTTAAGATAATTTCCGGTATCCCATATGTCATTATTATTAGTGTCTTCAATTAATCGAAATGTATATTTTCCAGGCCTGATATAGTCAAAGTTATAAGTAGTATCTTGATTTACGTTTTTAAACTCTCTAATTACGTCCCCATTGCTATCAATCATTTGAAGAATAAATTTAGAGGTACTATTCCTAATAACATCGAGATAAACATTTCCATAGTCTTCCAGTGATTGACTAACTACATTATATTGTAATGTATCATTAGATACACCTCTAATATCATTTATTGCTTTAGGTAATATAAATACTCTATAATTATCAGAAGGTGAGACTTCAAATTCTATATCAATTTGATCTAGATTATCATTAATTGAAGAAGTAAAAGGAACAATTAAAGAATCAATATCTCTAATTGTTATTAGAGAATCTGTAATATTCTTTAAAGGAATATTTGACGAGAGTTTAAATGTCTCTTTGAGATGAATTACATTAGCTGTTTTAGCACTGATACTTAAGGAATCTATTAATGTATCTCTTGCTCTGTCAAATTTAATCGTTGTAAGCTTTGTAGTATCTTTTTCTATTAAATTAAAATTTAAAGAGTCAAAACTGTTTTGTGATAACCAAAAAATAAGGGTGTCTTTATCAATCTCTTTTGTATATGTGTAATTAATACTATCGGGAATTGAAGATTCAATTTTAATATTTTTTAAATCAAGTTTTCCGTAATAACCAAACCCTATCTTTTCACTGTTTATAAAATGAGGTTTATCCCAAATCAAAGTTGTTTCTTCTTTGAAAAGTTTAAAATCAATAAGTGAATCTTTTGGAAGAGTTATTAGGGAGTCAATAAATCCAATTTTATCATAAAATGGATCAAAGAAATAATTATCATCAATGTCTTTTAATGCAATGATTAAGTATTTACCTTCTTTTAGATTTTGAAATTGATAGGAGGTTGAATCTAATGAATTTGAAATATATGTAGGACGATTCTTAAAAATTATCGAATCATTAAAAACAGAATCAATTCTATAAAGATGAATCGAGACATAGTCATCAGTCTCTTCGTTGAAAGCATCAGATATATTACCCTTAATATATAAAGAATCAATAGTCTCTCCAGTGGAGAATGTATAATTAAAAAATGTTAGAGGATTGCCCTCATTATTATCCTTAATACTATTTCCAAAATTAATTGTATATGTAGTTTCGGTTTCAAGGCTATCAATAAATTTTAAAAAAACTTTTTTTGTTACTCCGCTAAGAGGTTTAACCTCATAAGAGCTTTTATCAAGAGGAGGAGAAATTATTAGCTGATCTGAAACTTTGTCTAATTTAACAAATTCATCAAATGTTAATCTTATTTCTTCTGAGTCAAAATTTATTGAATTTAATTTAGGACTAGCATTAACAAGAATAGGTGGTATACTGTCAATTGGCCCACCAGTAGGAGAACCTCTCTTAGCACAACCACTAATAATTAATATTGATAAAACAGTATATATAAAATTTCTCATTATTATCAATTCAATACAAATTAACGTATTTAAAATAGTAAAAAGAACTATTTTTACAATATACTAATGGACAAAGACGCCCTCAAAAAAATAATATCACACTCAAAAGAATATGGCTTTGTGTTTCCTTCAAGTGAAATATATGAAGGTCTAAATGCAATCTATGACTATGCTCATAATGGAGCTTTACTAAAAAACAATATTAGAGAATACTGGTGGAAGTCAATGGTTCAGTTAAATGAAAATATTGTTGGTATTGATTCTGCAATTTTTATGCATCCTAAAACCTGGATTGCATCTGGCCATGTTGAAGCGTTTAATGACCCACTAATTGACAATAAAGATTCCAAAAAAAGATATAGAGCAGATGTTTTAATCGAGGATTACATTGAAAAATTAAACTCAAAAATTTTAAAAGAAATAACTAAAGCAGAAAAAAGATTTAAAGAAAAATTTGATAAAAAACAGTTTGTTGAAACCAATCCAAGAGTTTTGGAGATTAAAAAATCTATTGAAGATATTAAGTTTAGAATGGTTTCTGCATTTAAGAATGATGATTTGACAGCAGTTAAAAAACTTATTGATGATCTAGAGATAAAATGTGCAGTTAGTGGAACGTGTAATTGGACAGATGTGAGACAATTTAACTTAATGTTTAACACAAAGCTAGGAGCATCTGAGGACTCAAGTATGGATTTATATTTAAGACCTGAGACAGCTCAAGGAATATTTTTAAATTATTTGAGTGTTCAAAAAACTTCTAGAATGAAAATACCATTTGGGATTGCACAAACTGGTAAAGCATTTAGAAATGAAATTGTTGCTCGTCAATTTATTTTTAGAATGAGGGAATTTGAGCAAATGGAAATGCAATATTTTATTAAACCTGGAACTCAAGAGGACTGGTTTAAAAAATGGAAGAAAAACAGGCTTGATTGGCATCTTAATTTAGGAATTGATCCTAATTCTTTTAGATATCATGACCATGATAAACTTGCTCATTATGCAGATGCTGCATGTGACATAGAATTTCTTTTCCCATTTGGATTTAAAGAACTCGAGGGTATTCATTCTAGGACAGACTTTGATCTAAAAAGTCATGANGANCTNTCTGGAAAAAAACTACAATATTATGATCCAGAACTAGAAAGTAACTACACGCCATATGTTGTTGAAACCTCTATAGGTCTTGATAGAATGTTTTTAGCAATTATTTCAAATTCTTTTAAAGCTGAATCTTTGGAAGATGGATCATCTAGAAACGTTATGAGTATTCCAAGACCTCTAGCTCCAAATAAATTAGCTTTTTTACCTTTACTTAAGAAAGATGGTTTACCTGAATATGCTAGAAATATTATGAAAGAGTTCGTTCATGAAATAAATATAGTTTATGATGAAAAAGATGCTATTGGAAGAAGATATAGAAGGCAAGATGCAATTGGAACCCCTTATTGTATTACTATTGACCATCAAACTCCTTATTGTATTACTATTGACCATCAAACTTTAGAGGATGACACTTTCACTATAAGAGATAGAGATTCTATGGAGCAAAAAAGAATTAATCTTTCACAATTATTAAATATTGTTGACTCTGAATTAACAATTAAAAGTTTATTAAAAAAGCTAGACAATTGAACATTATAACCTATAATGTAAATGGAATTCGTGCTGCAATGAAAAAAGGTTTTGTTGATTGGCTCATAAAGGAATCTCCTGATGTAATATGTATTCAAGAAACTAAGGCAAACAAAGATCAAGTTGAATTTGATTTAATTGAAAACTTAGGGTATCATACATATTGGTTTTCT
>JGI24928J39210_1000224_pt1 | contig 9582 bp, 8 predicted proteins | sample AOAMet2_C43A7_35_2_FD_39210 | JGI IMG/M metagenome (IMG submission 39210) | reverse complement strand
AATAGATTAAACGCATCTATATCAAAGTTGAAAAGTGTTGAAGACATAGATTTATTCAAATTTGAGAAATATAAAGCAGCATTTCAAGAATATGCATCCTCCCTTCCCATACATAAAAGAACTACTTCTCGTGAGATTCAAATCTTATTAAATCAAGGATTCAATGATAGAAATATTGTTACTCCATATGAGTTTGGTATATACAGTAATGGTCTTTCAACTAAGGTTAAATCGAATAATTATCTAGAAGTTCAGACTGGCCCAAAATATTCTATTCCGTTTTTATATGATAGATCCGGTCCCGTTCCATATAATTTAATTGTATCATTTCCTGAAAAGCAAGAATATGTTCTTTCAAGCATAATAGGTGTTGCTACTCTTTCTTTCATGCTTACTCTAGTCATTGTAGTCATTTCAACCAGTGCACTTTATCAAATTATTAGACAAAAAAAATTATCTGAGATTAAAAATGATTTTATTAATAATATATCTCATGAGTTTAAAACACCTATAGCAACTATAAATTTAGCTCTTGATGCAATCTCAAGTTCTAAAAACAATTTAAATGATAAGTTTATTTCCTACTTGGCAATGATTAGAGAAGAAAACTCTAGAATGTTATCACAAGTTGAAAATATTCTTAGAATATCTCAGCTAGAGAAGAGTTCTAACCCTTTTGATATGGAAGAGATAAATATTCATGAAGTAATAGAAGATGCTATAGAGCATGTGAAATTAATAGTTGAAAGTAAAAAAGGATCAATTAAATTATCTCTCAAGGCACAAAGATTTAACATTAATGGAAATAGTAATCATTTAGAAAACATTATTATCAATATTCTAGATAATGCAGTAAAATATTCTAAAGAAAATCCACAGATAATAATCTCATCTACAAACTCAAACAAAGATATTATATTATGCTTTGAAGATAATGGAATAGGGATGGATAAGAACACTCAAAAAATGATTTTCGAAAAATTCTATAGAGAACATAATGGTGACATTCATAATATAAAAGGTCATGGTCTTGGATTATCCTATGTTAAGAAAATTATTGACTTTCATGATGGAAAAATTTCATTAGAAAGTAAAAAAGGTACAGGAACAAAGTTTTATATAACTCTTAAAAATATTTAATATGAAATCAAATAAAAGAATCTTATTAGTAGAAGATGATCCAAATTTTGGAAGAATCTTAAAAGATTATTTAACTATAAATAACTATGAAGTGTCTCTTGCTGTTAATGGTATAGAGGGATTTGAAAAATTTAATAGATCTGATTTTGATTTATGCATTCTTGATATAATGATGCCATTTAAAGATGGCTTGACCTTAGCTAAAGAAATAAGGGAAGTAAATGAACTTATTCCATTAATTTTTTTAACTGCTAAAAATTTAAAAGATGATGTTTTAAAAGGTTATAAAATTGGTGCTGATGATTACTTAACAAAACCTTTTGATTCTGAAATACTATTAGCTAAAATTAAATCTATTTTAAATAGGAAACCCAATGTAAGCACTCAGGAAACTGATACATTTGAGTTTGAATTTGGTGAGTTTAATTTCAATTCAAAGCTTCGTATTTTAACTCATAAGGATGGTGATTCCTACAAGTTGTCTCCAAAAGAAAACCAATTGCTTAAAATGCTAGTTCTTAATTTTGATGATCTTCTTCCTAGAGATATTGCTTTAAATAAGATATGGAGAGATGCTAATTATTTCACTTCAAGAAGCATGGATGTTTATATTGCTAAGCTCAGAAAATATCTTGATAAAGATGTTTCTCTAAAAATTATTAATGTTCATGGTGAAGGATTCCGATTAATGAAAGAGTAGTCTTGTTTTAGACTTTTTCATTCTCCTATGGGTTATACTTAATGACCTATTTTCCTCTTGGATGATATTTTTTTAAAACCTCTTCTAGATGAAAAGTGTCTAGATGCGTATATATCTCAGTAGTTGTTATACTCTCATGACCAAGAATTAACTGAATTGTTCTTAAGTCTGCACCATTTTTAAGCAAATGAGTTGCAAATGAATGTCTTAATGTATGTGGACTTATTTTCTTTTCTAATTTAATACTTTTTGAAGCATCCGTTATTATTTTAAAGATCATAGACCTAGTTAGCCCTCTTCCATATCTGTTAAGAAATAAGATATCTGTAAATTTTAAATCAATCTTTAAATTATCTCTTAGTTTTATATATGCTTTAATTTCATCCGAAGCAATTTTCCCTAACGGCACAAACCTTTCTTTATCTCCTTTTCCATTTACTTTTAGAATATTTTCTTTGAAAAATATATTTGATAATTTTAAATTCACCAACTCACTTACTCGTATCCCTGTTCCATATAAAACTTCTATTATTGTTTTATTTCTTTGGCCAAATCCGTGATTTAGATCAATTGATTTTATTAGTTTGCTAATCTCCTCTTCTGATAATACTTGGGGGAGCTTTTTNTCTAGTTTGGGAGCTTCAATATTTGAGATAGGAGAATCTTTAATTAGTTGTTCAAAAATTAAATAATTAAAAAAACTTTTTAAAGCGGATATACTTCTTGCCTGACTTCTTGATTTTTTATCTGATAAGTTTTTATATAGATAATTTTTTATAGTCTCAGTTTTACAGTTAAGAGGAGTATCTTTGATTTGATTTAAATCCAAAAATTTTTTAAATAAATTAAGATCAAAATCATAGCTTTTAATAGAGTTATCACTCAACCCTCTTTCTAATTTTAGATAATTTTTAAAATTTTCAAAGCTAGAATCCCAATTCATTTTAATTTTTTAATTAGTCTTTATGCGTTACCTTTATAATATATGAAAATAACGATAATTAATGGACCTAATTTGAATCTTCTAGGAACTAGAGAAACTGATATATATGGCAGTCAGAATTTTGACTCATATCTAGATTCACTTAAAGCTTCTTTCCCTAAAATTACATTTGATTATTTTCAATCAAATATTGAAGGTGAACTCATTAATCATATTCATGAATCTAAAGATTGTGACGGAATTGTATTAAATGCTGCAGCTTACACTCATACCTCTGTTGGAATTGCTGACGCTGTTAAATCAATAGATTGTAAAGTTATTGAGGTGCATATTTCGAATACATATTCTAGAGAAGAATATAGACACAACTCTTTCTTGTCTCCTGTTGTAAACGGAATAATTATAGGTTTTGGTTTAGATAGTTATAGACTAGCAGTTGAGAGTTTAATCAACTAAAGATGTATTACTTCATCATATGCATCCGCTACAGCTTCCATTAGAGCTTCACTCATTGTAGGATGAGGATGAACTGATTTTAATATCTCTTTACCTGTAGTTTCAAGTTTTCTACCTAAAACGGCCTCAGCAATCATGTCAGTTACTCCAGCTCCAATCATATGACATCCTAGCCACTCTCCATACTTTTCATCAAAAATTACTTTAACGAAACCATCTGAATGTCCTGATGCTTGAGCCTTTCCAGAAGCTGTAAATGGAAATTTACCAACTTTTATACTATACCCCTTTTCAATAGCTTTTTCTTCTGTTAAGCCTACAGAAGCAACTTCTGGAGCACAATAAGTACAACCAGGTATGTTTTCATAATCTATAGGTTCAACGTCGTGATTGGCAATTTTCTCTACACACAGAATACCCTCAGCTGAAGCTACATGAGCAAGTGCTTGTCCTGAAGTTACATCACCAATGGCATAGTAACCAGGAATATTAGTTTTGTAGTATTCATCAACAATTATTTTGTCTTTATCAACTGCAATTCCAACCTCTTCAAGTCCAATATTTTCAATATTACTTTTTACACCAACTGCAGAGAGAACAATATCTGCTTCATGTTCAGAAATCTGTCCTTTAGACTTAATCTGAACTTTAACGCCTTTCCCTTTTGTATCTGATGAAATTACTTCTGAATTAGTAAGGATTTCAATTCCTGATTTTCTAAAGGTTTTATTTAATTGATTTGAGATATCTTTATCTTCGACAGGTAAAACTCTGTCCATATATTCAACTACTTTAACCTCAGTTCCCATAGAATTATAGAAGTATGCAAATTCAATACCTATAGCTCCAGATCCAACTATCCAACTATTATCATTTTTTTAGGTTGTTTTTGAAGAGTCATAGCTTCTCTATAGCCAATTATTTTTTTACCATCTTGAGGAATTGATTCAATAACTCTTGATCTTCCCCCAGTTGCAATTATAATATTATCTGCTTCATAATTTTCAATCTTTCCCTCATCTTCAACAGATATAGTTTTATTTGGAAGAATCTTACCATATCCATTAATTACATCAATTTTATTTTTTTTCATTAAGAAGTTAACACCCTTGCTCATACCATCTGCTACACTTCTACTTCTTTTTACAACAGAGTCAAAATCTTTATCAAAATCTTTAATTTTTAAACCATATGTATCAGCCTTTTTTAGATACTCAAATACTTGGGCTGATTTCAATAATGCTTTAGTTGGTATACATCCCCAATTAAGGCAAACACCACCCAGACTTTCTTTTTCAATAACAGCAGTTTTTAAGCCTAACTGAGAGGCTCTTATGGCAGTTACATAACCCCCAGGACCGCTACCTAGAACAACTAAATCATATTTTTTACTCATTTTTATTATTTATAAAATTAATACTTGCAGAATTCACACAATATCTTTTACCTGTAGCAGTTGGACCATCATCAAAAACATGACCTTGGTGTCCACCACAATTAGAACATAATATCTCTGTTCTAATCATTCCTAAACTTGTGTCTTTTATATATGTAATAGCACCAGGAATAGCACTTTCATAGCTAGGCCATCCACAATCAGACATAAACTTATTATTACTTTTAAAAAGGGCTTGTCCACATCCTTTACAAGCATAAACACCTTCTTCAAAGTGCATATTGTATATACCTGTATTTGGTCTCTCAGTTCCTTTATTTCTTAGAATTTCATATTCTTCAGGGGAAAGGTCTTCTTTCCATTCTTTATCTGTTTTACTCACTTTAAAAGTTATTTTTGGTTCTTCAATATTTGTTGAAGTTTGACAATTTAGAAAACTAAAGCTAAAAATTAAAACTCCAAATAAATGTAATTTTTTAAACATCAATTATTTTTGACAAATATATATATCTTTTGATTTATTTACTTAATTTGAGAATCATTTAAATTTATGTTTAATAAAAAAACCGATCATCCAAGAGGAAGTAAAAAGCTAATTGGAGCATGGACACTTTATGACTGGGCTAATTCAGTTTATTCACTAGTAATATCATCTGCGGTTTTTCCAATTTATTATTCTCAATATGTCTTTTCTCAAACTAATTCTATAATATTATTCAATGCTGAAATTAATAAAGACACTCTTATTAGCTTAGTATCTGCTTTTTCATTTCTATTAATTGCATTTCTCTCTCCACTTTTAAGTGGAGTTGCTGATTATATTGGAAATAAGAAAATATTCATGAAGTTTTTTGTTTACCTAGGCTCCTTATCATGTATTGGCTTATATTGGTTTGAGCTTGAAACAATTGAAATAAGTTTGATCTTTTACACACTTACTTTGATTGGTTTTTGGGGAAGCCTAGTTTATTATAATTCATACTTAAGAGATATTACGTATCCAAACCAAACAAATATCGTAAGTGCTAAAGGCTATACAATGGGGTATATTGGAAGTGTTATCCTTCTTCTTATCAATCTTATTATGATCAATTTTTATGAGTCATTTGGTTTTGAATCAGAAATAATTGCAATGAAGTCTTCTTTCGCAATAGTTGGACTATGGTGGTTAGGATTCAGTCAATATTCATTTTATCATCTACCTAAAGGAAACAGAGGAGTTAAAATTCCAAAAAATATTATTTGGAATGGATTTAAAGAATTGAAAAATGTATATAAAATTATTAGATCAAGTAAAAGATTTACCAGGTTTCTAATAGCATTTTTTGTTTTTTCATTCTCTTTACAAACAGTTTTATACATAGCTTCATATTTCGGTGTAAATGAAATTGATTGGACTGGTTCTGATCAAACATCAGGTCTTATTATTAGTATTTTACTTATACAGATTGTAGCTATAGCTGGTGCATTCATATTTAGTAGATTAGCACAAAAATTTGGAAATGTTATTGTATTGACTTTTGCAATCTTTCTCTGGGGTGCAGTTTGTTTATATGCATATTATATAAATACACCTAATGAGTTTTATATGATTGCTGGACTTGTTGGTCTTTTAATGGGAGGTACTCAGCCAGTTGCTAGAGCCACATTTTCTTTATTTATTCCAGATACTAATGATACAACTTCATTTTTTAGTTTCTATGACGTTACAGAAAAAATTGGAATTGTATTTGGTATGCTTTTTTATGCTATAGCTGCCCAGGTTACAGGTTCTGTTCGATTTTCTGTGATAATATTTATGTTCTTCTTTTTCCTAGGAGCAATTTTACTTACGAGAGTTCCACGAATAGATAAAAACAAGTTGGCATAGCTTTTGTCTTTATATATATGTAATAGTTGTAGCTGAGCAATTAATATTTAATTGTTTTTAGTTTATGACAAAATGACTGTAATTATATCTTATGAGTATCATTTTTAATAATATAGACAAAATGTCATTTGATGATCTTGGTGAAGAATCAGAATTCATTCCATTAATGACATCTGAGGATGAAGAAGCACTAGAGAAAGAGAGTCTTCCAGAGGTCCTACCTATACTTCCATTAACAAACACTGTTTTGTTTCCAGGTGTTGTAATTCCAATAAATGCTGGTAGAGACAAGTCAATCAAATTGATTAATGATGCAAACAAATCAAATAAACTAATTGGTGTTGTAGCCCAAAAAAATTCTAAAATAGAGAACCCAACTATTGAGAATATCTATGGTATTGGAACTGTGGCTAAAATATTAAGAGTTTTAAAAATGCCGGATGGAAATACAACAGTTATAATCCAAGGTAAAAAAAGATTTAAAATAAAATCTGTAGTTAAAACAGATCCATATATCCAAGCAACCATAGATCCGGTTTCAGATAAGAGTCAAAAAAAATCAGATAGTAATTTTTTAGCTACAATAGATGCAATTAAAGATATAGCTCTAAAGATAATTAAGGAAAATCCTAATATTCCTTCTGAAGCTTCATTTGCTATTAAAAATATTCATAGCTCAACATTTTTAATAAACTTTGTTTGTTCTAATATGAATATAACTGTAAAAGATAAGCAGGAACTACTTTCAAGTATAAGTGTTGAAAAAAGAGCTCTTAAATGTTTAAAGTTTCTAAATGTTGAATACGAGAAACTTGCATTAAAAAATGATATTCAATCTAAGGTTAAAAATGACTTAGATCAACAACAACGTGAATATTATCTTCAGCAGCAGATGAAGACTATTCAGGAAGAACTTGGAGAGAATTCATATCAAGAAGATGTACAGGAGCTAATTAATAAATCAAAAAACAAGGAGTGGAATAACGAAACTAAAGTCCATTTTGATAAAGAGCTGTCTAAGCTAAAGAGAATGAATTCTCAGGTAGCTGAATATTCTGTTCAAAGAAATTATCTCGATTTATTAGTTGATTTGCCTTGGGAAAAATTTTCTGAAGATAATTTTGATCTAACCAAAGCTCAAAAGATTTTAGACAGAGATCATTTTGGACTTGAAGATGTCAAAAAAAGAATTATTGAATATCTAGCAGTTCTTAAACTAAGAAGTGATATGAAATCTCCTATACTTTGCTTGTATGGACCTCCTGGAGTTGGAAAAACTTCATTAGGTAAATCTATTGCAAAATCAATTAATAGAGAATATGTAAGAGTGTCTCTTGGGGGATTAAGAGATGAGGCTGAAATTAGAGGACATAGAAAAACATATATAGGTGCAATGCCAGGTAGGATTATTCAAAGTATCAGAAAATCAGGTACTTCAAACCCAGTATTCGTACTAGATGAAATAGATAAAATCTCCAGTGGATCTCAAGGTGATCCTAGTTCAGCATTATTGGAGTTATTAGATCCAGAACAGAACAATTCTTTTCATGATAACTTCTTGGAAATCGGATATGATCTTTCAAAAGTTATGTTTATAGCNACTGCTAATAANTTATCATCAATGCACCCAGCATTATTGGATAGGATGGAGTTGATAAATGTATCAGGTTANACAACAGAAGAAAAATCCTCAATTGCTTCAAAATTCTTGATTAAAAAACAACTATTAGACCATGGAATGAAGATTAATGATTTTAAAATTAATAATCAAACAATAAAGGATATCATAAGTGGCTATACAAGGGAGTCTGGCGTTAGAAGTTTAGAAAAACAGATTGCAAAATTAATAAGAAATAGAGCAAAAAACATAGTTTCTAAATCTAAACTTAACGATACTTCAGATATTAATTATCTAAAAAATGTTCTTGGTCCTAAAAAATTCTTTAGAGATAAATATGAAAACAATTCAGTGGCAGGAGTTGTTACCGGGTTAGCATGGACTTCTGTTGGTGGTGAAATATTATTTATTGAATCATCTATTTCAGATGGAAAAGGAGATCTTTCAATTACTGGAAACTTAGGTAAAATCATGAAAGAGTCAGCTATAATCGCTCTTGAGTATATAAAATCTAACCATAAAATACTTGGAGTTACCAAAGACCTAGATTACTCAAAATATAATATACATATTCATGTTCCTGAAGGAGCAACTCCAAAAGATGGTCCAAGTGCTGGTATAACTATTTTAACTTCTCTGGTTTCATTATTTTCACAAAAAAGAGTAAAAAAGAACATTGCTATGACTGGTGAGATTACCCTAAGAGGAAAAGTATTACCTGTTGGTGGTATTAAAGAGAAGATTTTAGCTGCTAAAAGAGCTAATATTAAAGAAATTATTCTAAGTTCATATAATAAAAAAGATATTGAAGAAATTAATCAAAAATATCTTAAAGGAGTAAAGTTTATTTATGTTGATTCAATGACTGAAGTTATTGATAATGCCATGACAAACAGGAAAGTTTTAAACCATAAAGTAATTTGATTTGGACCCAGTAATTATTGCTATTGACGGAGAAGCTTCAACAGGAAAAAGCACTCAAGCTAAAAAAATTGCTGAAAATTTTGATTATAATTATCGAGATTCAGGTGCTTACTACAGGGCAATAACACTATATCTTATTCAAAATAATATTAACTCAAATGATAATATTAGTCAAAGTATTTTAAATCAAATCTCTATTGAGCAGGTATATAAAGATAAAAAACTAAGTATTTATCTTAATGGTAATGATGTAACGCAGAAAATTAGAGGTTTTAAGGTTTCTGTAAATGTCAGTAATTTTGCAAAGAAACCTGAAATAAGAGATTTTGTTTATGAACAATTAAGGAGTTCAGCAAGATCTAATTCACTTGTTATAGATGGAAGAGATATAGGAACAGTAGTTTTCCCAAATGCTACATTTAAATTTTTTCTTCTAGCAGATCCAAAAATAAGGGCAGAAAGACGCCATAAGCAGATTAACGATAAATCAGTTAAATTAGAATCTATAGAGGAAGAAATTATATTAAGAGATAAT
>JGI24928J39210_1000221_pt1 | contig 9745 bp, 10 predicted proteins | sample AOAMet2_C43A7_35_2_FD_39210 | JGI IMG/M metagenome (IMG submission 39210) | reverse complement strand
TTGAAAGTCAATCGCGTATGCAACATCGTCTTGTGCTGTTTCTTTTTCATGCCATTCAAGTGTATGTGCTTGCATTTCACTAAAAGATGGAAGACTGATCTTTTTTAGAATGATATCTCTTGCGTACCAAGCTTGCGCATCAAACATATTAAATGTGTACCATTGATCTTGCATTCCTAGATACATAAGTCTTGGGTTCTTCTCCCAGACGACGCCCTTATATAAGTCAAGAGGATAAAGGATATTATTAGTTTTTAATCTTAAACTATCTGGTAAGAAGGGGAAGTGATGAATATAACCTGTGCACAGAATGATCGAATCTACTTCTTTTGAAGTCCCATCGGCAAAGAAAGCGTATTGCCATCCACCTTAACTAGCGCTGGCTTTTCTTCCCAATTTTCAGGCCAGCCAAAACCCATTGGCGCCGTCTGTAGCTACTAGTGATTGATTTAGCGCCATACTTATAGCACTGTGAACCAATATCTTCAGCAGAATAACTACTGCCTATGACCAAAATATCTTGGTCTTTAAATTCCATAGCGTCTCTGAAATCGTGGGCATGTAATATCCTGCCATTAAAATGGCTAAAGCCATCATAATTTGGAACATTGGGGGTTGAAAAGTGTCCACTCGCGACAATGACATAATCAAATTTTTCAGAGTAAGTTTCATCGTCAACAAGATTACTGACTGTGACTGTAAATAGTTCACTTTCTTCATCGTATTCAACATTTCGAACTGCAGTATTAAATCGAATCATATTCCTAACCTTAGCTTTTTCTACTCTACCTTGAATATAGTCAAACAAAACTTCCCTTGGAGGGAATGAGGCAATTGGGTGGCCAAAATGTTCCTCAAAATAATAGTCAGCAAATTCAAGGCATTCTTTTGGCCCATTAGACCACAGGTAACGATACATACTGCTGTGCGCAATCTCACCATGCTGATCAAGCCCAGTTCTCCAGCTATAATTCCATAGCCCTCCCCAATTGTCTTGTTTTTCAAAACAGACTATTTCTGGCAACTCTTCTCCTTTTTCTTCAGCAGACTTAAAAGCCCTTAACTGTGCCAGTCCACTTGGGCCTGCGCCTATGATTCCAACTCTTTGTTTCATCCTCTCTCCTTCAAAATATAGACTTTTTTTATTCCCATTAGTATTGTAGGGATATTTTTGATTTTATATAATCATTTACTCTTGGAATATATTAATTTATCTAAATTATTAGTTTAAAAAAAATATTAAAGATAAGAGCCATTTTCTAAAAAATTATTTGTGGCAATAAATGGTAAATAATGGTATAAAATGGATTTATGTTTCGTGGAATTCACCTTTTATCAATGGATGCAAAAGGTAGGATTAAAATTCCTACTCGTCATTTAGGGCAAGTCACTAAAATTTGTTCTGGACAGATGGTCATGAGCATTCATCCTGATGATCCTTGTCTCGTTCTCTATCCTTTAAAAGATTGGCAGCAACTAGAACTCAAAATTGGAGAACTTCCATCTCTTAATATTCATACCAAAAAATTATCAAGAAAACTTATTGGGCATGCCATTGATTGTGAATTAGACAAAATTGGTAGGATTCTTATTCCTAGCTCTCATAAGAATTACGCTAATTTAAATAATAAAGTTATACTGAGTGGACAAGGTAAAAGTTTTGAAATCTGGGATGAAAGGGCATGGAAAGATCAAATTGAAAAAATTGAAAGACTAAGCAATCAAACTGAAGTACCTCAGGAAATTTCAAAACTTTCTCTTTAGTTAAATGTCATTAAGTAAGAATAATGCGTCCACTAAAGAATCTAACTATCATGACTCTGTTCTCTTTAATGAGGTTTTAAAAGGTCTAAACATAAAATCAGGTGGCATCTATGTTGATGCCACTTTGGGCCGATGTGGTCATACTCAAGGAATACTAAATCATCTAGATAGCTTGGGAAGTGTTATAGGATTTGATCAAGATATTGATGCAATTAAATATGCAGAGATTAATTTCTCTGACCCACGGCTAGAGCTGATTCATAGTAATTTTTCAAACTTAAATGATGAGCTTAATAAAATTAATTTGATTGGTAAAGTTGATGGAGTCTTAATGGATTTAGGAATCTCCTCTCCTCAAATAGACAATGCCGATAGGGGATTTAGCTTTAATAAAGATGGTTTACTTGATATGAGGATGGATCAATCTCAAAGACTCACTGCTACAGAATGGCTTAAAGAGACAAGTGAAAAAGAAATTGCAGATACGCTCTATCAATATGGAGAAGAAAAAAGAAGTCGTATTATTGCTTCAACTATAAAGGAATATCAAAAAAATAGTGAAATCAAGACAACTCTTGAGTTAGCAAATCTCATTTCGACCGTTGTCAAACCAGGCAAAAATAAGCACCCTGCAACGCGCTCTTTTCAGGCCATAAGGATAGCCATTAATGATGAGCTAATAACGCTCTCTGAAGCATTAAATCAAACGATTGATGCCTTGGGTAAAGGGGGTAGGCTCGCTGTTATCTCGTTTCACTCAATTGAGGATAGAATTGTTAAACAATTTATCCAAAAACACTCTCGGCCTAAGCAGATTCCAAAAGGCTTACCTATCATGATGAATGATACGCAACCTTGCCTCCTTAAGGATCTAGGGAAAGTGAAGCCTTCAAATGAAGAGATAAAAATAAATAGAAGATCAAGAAGTGCAATTTTAAGGATAGCTGAGAAGTGTTAGCGATTTTTCAAAAAAGGATTGTAATTAATTTTAGTTTAGTAATTTCAATAATACTTTTATCAATATTAAGCATCCATTGGCATCATGAAATGTATTTACTGCATAAAACAGAGAAAACACTCAAAAATGAGAATGAAAAAATTAATGCCTTGAATAGGCAGTTAATGATGGAATATTCTGAAATTCAAAGTGGAGTAACTGTCTATCAAAAATCACAAGATGAATTATTAATGATTGCTCCTCTTGAGTCTGAAATGGAAGAGGTGACCATATGAAAATAGCTCGCGTTCAAGGTTATAGAAATAGGCAGTCACTTGTCAAAATTTGCTTTATTGCAATTGTCATCATTTTTATCTATCGCGCCTTTAGTGTAACCGATATTAAAGCAAACGATATTCCTCTTAAAGCCAAAGCCTCTAAAAATTCAGAGTTTTCACTTGTAGAAAAATCAATTAGAGGAAACATCTTAGATAGAAATAATAATCTGCTTGCAATCAATCTGATACATAAAAAAATTAATCTAGATCCTATGATTATTCAAGAAGAATATATTGATCTCTTGGCAGATGCATTAGAGATGCCCAGAATGGATTTCAGGGAGCAAATTATTGAAAAAAAAATAAACAAAAGAAAATACTTTATTGTTAAAGAAAAACTCAAGGTAAATGATCCTATTTTAAAAAATATTGCTGAACTTCAAAAGAAAAGGTCTAAGGTGTGTTTTAAGACATCTAAAAATCCTACAGTCACTCTTATCGATAAGGCTAAAAAGATTATTGGGATGAAGCCAACTGCCAAAGAAATGATTGAGGTAAACAAATGTGCTAGACAACGAATCGCTGGCGTAGCCATTGAATCAGGCGGCTTTCGTTATTATCCAAAAAAAGACTCTATTGCGCCTTTGATTGGAAAAACTAATTCAGAAAATATTGGGGTATTTGGAATTGAGTCTGAATATGATCAATATTTAGCTGGAATCAATGGAGTAAAAAGGCTAGCAGACAATAAAGATAATTCAAATATCTATTATGATGCTGAAATGATTAAAAAATTTAAGCAAGGAGAAGACTTAAAACTGACGATTGATTCAGACATTCAGTTTCATGTTTTCAATGCAATAAAAGAACAGGCAGAATTCCATGAGGCAGATTCGGCTGCAGCAATCGTTCTGTCTCCAAATGGTGAAATATTAGCGCTAGCCAATTACCCATCAACAAATCCAAATAATCATCAAAGCTATAGTGCAGATGATTATAGAAATCGTGTTTTTTCTGATAAAACCGAGCCAGGATCGACAATGAAACCTTTCACGATGCTTCTTGCCTTAGACAAAGGAGTCATAACTGCCACTGATGATGAGTTAATAGATGTTAAAAATCGTGTTGGAAATATACTTCCTGATAAAAAGTATTTTGAAATGACAATTCAACAAATACTCGAAAAATCACATAATTTAGGTACGGTAATGGTAGCTGAAAATATTGAAAATGAAGAGTTCTATGACACATGGGAAAAACTGGGTTTTGGAAGATCCCTGGGGGTGATGCCTGGGACAGAAAACTCAGGAGTCTTGAGACATTTTAGTAATTGGGGCTTGGCTGATAAAAGATCCCTCTCTTTTGGCCATGGACCTATGAATACCAATCTTGCTCAGCTTGCAAGAGCCTATCTAGTCTTTGCAAATGATGGGGCTCTCCCTTCACTTAAGCTTCTAAAAGATGATAAAAATGAAAACATTACACAAGTATTTACTCCAGAGTCAACACAAAGAATCTCTCAGATTTTAGATTCTGTAGCTTCAGATAATGGCTCTGGTTACCGTGCAGTTATTGATGGATATTCAGTAGCTGGCAAAACTGGAACTGCTGAAATGGTTATAGATGGTCAATACAATAAAGANGGCGCCAAGAGAACTTATTTTGTTGGTTACTCTCCTGCGGATAAACCTAAATACATTATGGCTGTCAGGCTTGATTATCCAAAAAAATGCTTTGTATCATGGGATCCAACCATGAGAAACCGATGTGAAGGATCCAATTCTGCTTCCATGGCTTTTAAAAAAGCCATGGAAAGAATACTCATTAATGATCCTGAAGTAATTTCTTTANTNGAGGGTTANGATTTTTTTTGGCGGGTTGCGCTCACCTTGCTTTTCATAATATCTTGCATCACAGCTTTTTCTTCATCATGAGTTTTAGCGGAGAGAATTGAGGCCTTTGTAGATTTTCTTTCATAGAATTTTTCAGCTGCAGTGAGGGTNTACCCAAACTCCTCTTTAGCTTCATACTCACTCAAAAAGGGCTCCATTACGCTTAGTTCCTTAAGTCGGTTATAAACTCTTTCTTTAGATTTATAAGGTAATAATAATGCCTCCTTTGAAAGGTCAGACTCAACTTGAGCATGCCTTATTAGTTCAACCAAAACATCAGATTTTGGTAACTTCCTAGCCCTCTCTTCGATCACACTCGATGTCTCTGGATCATTAACAAGTGATGGATAATTAATGACGCAGGATATCATTCTAGACATAAGACTTTTTATACTTGAAGGNGAGGTTCTTTTGGGCTTTGTTTGAAACGATTGATTGACTATCTCTGCTTGCTCAAGCTCATTGGCATAATAGTGCTGGGTATTATTTGCAATGTTTTGCTCAATTGCTTTTTCTACTTGAGTTATATTTTGTCCAATGGTTTGAGCAATACCCTCTATTAATTGTTGTTGATAGATTGGATAGCTTACTAGATTCACTAATGCTGCTGATTTTTCTAAAAATAATGTCTTGCCTTCAATCGTATTAAAAGGGACTTCAGCCTTTATATGTTCAAATAGAAAGTTAGAAAGTGTTTGCGCTTCATCTACCCTTTTATTGAATGCTTTAGCTGATTCACTATTAATCAATGTGTCAGGATCTTCCCCTTCAGGTAATAGTAAAAATTTAATAACTAAGCCTGCAGTGATAGCAGGTAATGACGTTTGTAATGCTTTCCAAGCTGCATCTCTTCCTGCCTTATCACCATCAAAGCAAAAAACAATGGTCTCAGCTGTACGGGATAAAACCTGTAAATGTGACGAAGTAGTGGCCGTTCCTAATGTAGCAACAACATTAGTGATTCCTTGTTGATGAAGTGCGATAACATCCATATAGCCTTCAACAACTATGATTGCATCTATTTTCCTGGAATATTTTCTACAATGGTAAAGGCCATATAATTCTTTTGATTTAGAGAACAAAGGGGTTTCGGGTGAATTCAAATACTTGGGGTTATCTTTGCTCGATAAGACTCTGCCTCCAAAGCCAATAACTGATCCCTTTGTATTGTGAATAGGAAACATAAGTCGATCTCGAAAACGATCATAATAGTCGTCTTTTTTATCTTTTTTGGTGACAATCATTCCCATTGTCAATAGGTCTTGTGTGGATTCTTCACTATCTTTATATGCATCAAAAAGATTAGTCCAGCCTGGCGGCGCAAAGCCTAGTTCAAATCGTTTCGCAATCGATCCACTTACTCCACGATTTTTAGCATAATCCACTACTTTCTTTTTTGCAGCTGAAGTTTTGAGTTGTTCCTGATAAAAGCTGCTCAACTCTTCCATTAATTTGTTATATCTCTTAAAGCGCATATCCACAGGCTTAGCAGTTTGATCATAGACAACTGAAATTCCAGACTCGCCTGCCACAGTCTCAATTGCCTCCACAAAAGCCAAATGATCATATTTCATAATAAAATCAATGATGCCGCCGCTTTCACCACAACCAAAACAATGGTATATCTGCTTAGTTGGGACTACAGTGAAGGAAGGTGTTTTTTCTTCATGAAAAGGACAGCATGCCTTATAATCTTTACCGGCCTTTTTTAAAGCGACACGCTTATTGATTAAACCAACAATATCTACTCTATTGGGTAAATCATTGATAAAATCTCTGTCAACAAATGGCATAATTTACAGCTTATTTTTTAGTTTCATTTAATTTTATTTTAATGTTAAACGTCGAATTTATTCACCCTAAATTTTTACTTACTTGGATTCTAATACTCTTTATGCGTATTGGCGTCTTTATTCCATTCAAAGCTCAAGTGGTTGCTGGAAAAGCCATTGGAAGAATGATGCATCCATTTATGCATAAGTTGAGATCAACAGCTTACTCAAACATTTCACATTGTTTTCCTGAAAAAAAACAACCTCAAGTTGAGAGACTAGTCAAGAGACACTTTGAGGCAATTGGAGTCAGTTTTTTTGAGACTGCGAATGCTTATTATGGAACTGATAATAAAATTAAAAAATTGTTAACCATAAAGAATGAACATTTTTTTAAAGATGCCCTGAAAGAAGAAGGAGGGATTATTCTTCTTTGTTCACATTTTATGCCGCTCATGTTAGGGAGTCGTGCGCTATTAATTAAGCACACCATTGCAAATATTTACCGACCTCAAAATAACACACTATTTGATAGTACTATGGTCAAAGGATATAAAAAAAATGGCGCTGTTATGATTAAAAGTACTGACACTAGATCCATTATTAAAGCGATTAATAATAGCCTTCCGATATGGTATGCTCCTGATCAAGATTTGGGTAAAAATAATAGTGTTTTTGCTCCATTTTTTGGCATTCAAACTGCCACTGCATCAGCAACTGCAAGGCTTGCCAAAAACAACAACACTAGAGTCATTCCATATAGTTTTATTAGAACCAGTAATGGATATCTAATGTCCTTTGAAAAACCAATTTCCAACTATCCATCAAATGATCCTATTCATGATGCAACGGTTATTAATCAAATTTTAGAGAAACAAATTAATCACTCACCTGAGCAGTATTTGTGGATTCATCGTCGCTTTAAAACAAGGCCAAATGATGAAAAAAACTTTTACAAATTTAATTAATAATATTTGATTAGAAATACAACAATTCAAAAAAATAGCGTATAATTCTCAACTTAAATTTTTGTTACATGAACTATAAATTATGTCAATTGATACACAAGCTATTATTAAAGAATACCAAAAAGACCCTTCAGATACTGGTTCTGTAGATGTTCAAGTTGCTCTCCTAACTGCTAGAATTAGCCACTTAACTGAGCACTTTAAAACTCACAAAAAAGACCATCATTCAAGAAGAGGGCTTTTACGTCTTGTTTCACAGCGCAAAAAATTACTTGCGTATGTTAAAAATAATGATCTTACTACTTATGCAAATTTAATCTCAAGGTTAGGCTTAAGAAAATAAGAAATTTACACCAGACAAATAAAAGCCCCTATTTTGGGGCTTTTTTATTACTTGACGCATTAAAATAGAGTCATGGAACTATCAGCTTATTATCAAAAAATTTCAGAACTTATTGATCGACTGGATATATTATCAAAGCATCTTAAGCTTGATGAAAAACAAGATCGACTTGAGGAAGTTAAATTAGAACTAGAAAATCCAGATATTTGGTCTAATCCTGATAAAGCTCAGGCCCTGGGTAAAGAAAAAGTTCAACTTGATAATCTGTGTGAAACATTTTCAAACTCATCAAACATCTTAAATGATGCTAAAGAACTCTTAGAAATGGCAGAGACTGAAAATGATAGTGACACAGTTAATGGAATAATTTCCGATTTAAGTGAAACAGAGAACTCTATTGCCACTTATGAATTTGAGAGAATGTTCAGTGGTGAGATGGATCGAAACTCTGCCTACTTAGATATACAGTCTGGATCTGGTGGAACTGAAGCTCAAGACTGGGCTGAAATGATTTTAAGGATGTATTTGAGATGGGGTGACAAGCACAATTTTAAAGTGAAGCTTATGGAGGTTTCAGCTGGTGAAGTTGCCGGCATTAAATCAGCCACCATACACTTTGATGGTGAATATGCGTTTGGCTGGCTTAGAAGTGAGATAGGGATTCATAGACTCGTTAGAAAATCCCCATATAATGCAAATGGAAAAAGACATACTTCATTTTCTTCAGTTTTTGTATCGCCTGAGATTGATGATGATATTGAAATTGTGATTGATCCATCTGAACTTAGAATTGATACCTATCGAGCTTCAGGAGCTGGTGGTCAACATGTTAATAAAACTGAATCAGCGGTTAGGATTACTCATTTACCAACTTCAACAGTCGTTCAGTGCCAGGATGGACGTTCACAGCATGCTAATAAAGATCAAGCAATGAAACAGTTAAAATCAAAGCTTTATGAACTAGAAATGCAAAAGCGTAATGCTGATAAGCAAGATGTTGAGGATTTAAAGTCAGATATTGGCTGGGGACATCAGATTCGTTCATACGTGCTTGATCAGTCAAGAATTAAAGATTTAAGAACAGGTGTTGAAAGTAGCAATACCCAGGATGTTCTTGATGGAAATTTAGATCAATTTATTGTTGCCAGCCTTAAGGCTGGCCTCTAATAAATAAATCTTAATTGTTTTAGAATGCATTGGTACAATTATTACTAAATATTAATACTTCAACATGAAAGCTATAGATACTATTCAGTTTAATGAGAAAGGCCTTGTTCCGGTTATCACTCAAGATTATTCAACAAATCAAATCTTGATGATGGCCTGGATGAATGAGGAAGCATTTGCTTTAACTTTAAAAACAAAGAAAGCAGTCTATTTTTCAAGGTCGCGCAAAAAACTATGGTTCAAGGGTGAAAATCTGGAAACTACCAAGATATAGTCGAAATATTTACTGATTGTGATCAAGATGTTGTCTTGCTCAAAGTGAATCAAAAAGGTGGCATTGCCTGTCACACTGGACGTGCTAATTGTTTTTTCAATAAACTTGAAAATGATCAATGGAAATGCGTCTCTAAGGTAATTAAAGACCCCAAAGAAATCTATGGATAACATTCTAAATACCCTAGAAAAAATTCTGGAAGAACGAAAATCTTCATCTGAAGATAAATCTTACGTCTCTTCTTTGTATAGCAAAGGAGTGAATTCGATTTTAGAAAAAGTCAGTGAAGAGTCTGAAGAAGTTATTCAAGCAGTGAAAGAAGAAGGTAGAGATGAAGTTATCCATGAAGT
>JGI24928J39210_1000206_pt1 | contig 10151 bp, 12 predicted proteins | sample AOAMet2_C43A7_35_2_FD_39210 | JGI IMG/M metagenome (IMG submission 39210) | reverse complement strand
GGAAGCCTTGAACGTTTTCTTTCCTGAACTTCATGCTGATCAACTTCAAATATTTTTAATTTGGATGGAAGTTTCAGACGATGAGCTCTTGAATCATAACCTGCTCCTAGTATTACATATTGCTCTATGTCAATAGAGGTACTTTTCTCAATTAGATCATCTATAAATCTAGTTCGAGAGATTAGATGTTCATGCATTCCAGGCACAATTTTATCTCCTAACCAGACACTAAATTTATGTCCAATAAGTTTTAGTATACTTGCTCCTAGAACAAAATGTTTGGCATAAGCATCATAAATAACACGTTTATCAGGTTTAGCAAGTGATTCAATTAATCGCTGTTTTGCAACTCCTTGAGCCGTCCCATCTTTTCTAAATATTGAGCTACTCATTGGAGATGTTAATTGATTTTTTTAATTTTTCTGACTTAAATTATTCTTTCTAAATTAGTGAATAATTTCAAAAATTACTTTAAAGCTAATATAACGTCTATATAAATTATTATGAAAAAAACATATCTGATATTGTGCATACTTGGTATTGCGCTACCTTATTATAACTTATTTAATTTTTTAAAAATAAATAATTGGTCAATGGATGGATTCTTTAGCCTTTTATATGAAAACTATGCTGTTTCAATGTTATCAATGGATTTAACTGTGGCGGCTTCTTCTTTTTTAATTTTTTTAATCTATAGTTACAGAAAATCTCCAATAAAAATTATAAGATATTTATTACCTATGTTTCTTGTTGGATTTTCATTAGCTCTCCCTCTTTATCTTTATGATAATCATAAATCTAATTAGGTAGTTTTCTTGAATTTATCATAATACAAACTCCAGCATTTATTAATGCGAGTGATAAGGTTCCAATCAAGAAAAAATCTAATTCTTGATATTTTCTTATCAAAGCTTCACCAAACAGACATAATCCAGAGCTAAAAATTAAAATTCCTAAAGTTCCCAGAATAGTATACTTATTAATCATCTTTTATTACATTTAAATTTAAATTAAATATATTCATTTTATGACATCTGAATTTTGGTTTTTAATAATTATTGGCTTAGTAATTTTTAATTTTTTATTTTCAAATATTTTAGATTATGTTAATCATAAAAACTGGAAAGACAAAATCCCTCCTGAATTAGAGGATTTCTATGATAAAGAGAAATATAAAAAAGCAAAACTATACTCTATAAGTAAAAGTAAAATTGGATTACTTTCTAGTATAATAAGTTTTCTATTTGTTATTTCACTTTTGGTATTTAACGGATATGGATTTCTAAATCAACTAGTTTATTCAGATAGTTTAAATTTGTTTTTACCTTTTGAGATTAACACAAGTTTTGCTAGATCTGGAGTTTTTTTTCTAATATTATTCATATTGAACTCTCTTATATCGATTCCTTTTTCATATTATAATACTTTTATAATTGAAGAAAAATATGGATTTAATAAGACTTCTAAGTCTACATTCTTTCTTGATATAATTAAATCAACAATCCTATCAATTTTAATTGGAGGATTTCTTCTTTTTGCTGCCCTATATCTTTATGATAATATTAATGAAGGATTCTGGTTGTGGTTATGGATTGGACTTTCATTATTAATGGTTTTTATTAACATGTTTTACGCAGACTTAATTGTCCCTATATTTAATAAGCTTACACCTCTTAATAATGTTGAGTTAAGAAAAAAAATTGAAAATTATTCTAAAGACGTTGGGTATCTTTTAAAGAACATTTACGTGATTGACGGTTCAAAAAGATCAACTAAAGCTAATGCATTCTTTAGCGGATTAGGACCGAGAAAAACAATTGCACTTTATGATACTTTGATAGAAAAGCATACTGAAAATGAGTTGGTTGCAGTTCTTGCACATGAAGTAGGACATTTTAAGAAAAAACATGTTTTATCAGGTCTACTAATGTCAGTTATGCAAATTGGCATAATGGCTTTTTTCTTCGAATTATGTTTAAAACTCCCAGAAATTTCAATTGCTCTAGGAGGCTTAGATACTAATTTTCATCTTGGTTTAATTGGTTTTAGTATAATTTTTTCACCTATTTCAATGATATCAAGCATTTTGATGAATTATGTAAGTAGAAAAAATGAATTTGAAGCAGATGCATATGCAAAAGAGACATTTAATGGGGAAGATTTATCATTAGCTTTAAAAAAATTATCTGTAGATAGTCTTTCAAATATCTATCCACATCCTTTATATGTATTCTTTCACTACTCTCACCCTCCATTAATTCAGAGGTTAAGAGCTCTAAATTAATTATATGAAAAGACGAAATTTTATTTTTGATATATTTAGCATTGGTTTAATGTCTTCAATTACCTCTAGACTTAAAGCAAATAATTTTAATATTTCTCCTATGGTAAGATCTATATCAACTTGGAAAACAACAGAAGCAAACTTTAAAGCTGGTTCAATGTTAGACAAAGGCATTGATGCCCTAGAGGCTGCTGTTACAGGTGTAGCGATTGAAGAAGAAAACCCAAAAAACACAACAGTAGGCTTTGGTGGAGCACCAGATAGAACAGGGAAAGTTACATTAGATGCTTGTGTCATGAATCATTTAGGAGACTGTGGTTCAGTAGTTGCTGTTGAAAATATTGTAAATGTTGCAAAGCTTGCTAAAGATGTGATGGAGAAAACACCTCATGTTATGCTAGCTGGAAAAGGAGCTGAAGAATTTGCTCTTTCTGAAGGATACAAAAAAATAAACCTACTAACTGAGTCATCAAAAAAAGAATGGGAGAAATGGCTTGAAAATGAAGAATATAAACCTTTAATTAATATTGAAAACCATGATACTATAGGAATGCTTTGTCTTGATAAGAATAATAATATTTCAGGGGCATGCACGACAAGTGGGCTTGCCTATAAGATGAAAGGTAGAGTAGGTGATTCTCCAATTATTGGATCAGGACTATTTATAGATAACAAAATTGGAGGTGCTGTAGCTACTGGATTAGGGGAAGAAGTTGTAAAAACAGTTGGGTCATTTTTAGTTGTTGAATTAATGAGACAAGGTAATTCTCCTCAGGAAGCATGTGAAATTGCTGTTAAAAGAATTGTTTCTTCTAATTCACAAAAAAATAAATTTCAGGTAGCATACATTGCCATGAACAAGAATGGTGAAGTAGGTTCCTATAGTATAGAACCTGGTTTCTCATACATGGATTATGTTAATGGAGAAAATAAAGAGGTTATTACAGAATCTGTTTTTTAATTATGAGAAAATAGATTTCATTTTATCCATTTCTTCCTCAGCTAATTGCGGGTCAACTAATATTCTTCCGCTATACTCATCGGTAATTATTTTTTGTCTAGATGCAATTTCCATTTGCACTTGTGGAGGAATAGTAAAATATGAACCACCAGAAGCATTTCTTTCAATAGGAACAATTGCAAGACCATTTCTAACATTAGATCTAATCCTTTTGTAGGCAGCTATTAATGTATCTTCAATCTTTTTTTCAAACTCTTTAGATTTATTTAATAGAGTTTTTTCTTCTTTTTCAGTTTCCTTAAGAATTTCTCCTAGTTCAGAATTTTTTGCTTTAAGATGTGATTTTCTATCTTTAATTTTATCTTTTAATTCGTCCAAGACAACTGTTTTGTTCTCAATTATCTCCTTATACTGAGCTATTTTCTTTTCAGAAAGTTTAATTTCTAGTTCTTGAAATTCTTGTTCTTTAACAATTGCGTTATATTCTCTATTATTTCTAACCTTTTTTAAATCACCCTCATACTTCTTATGATTTTCTTTAGAGGTAGAAATTGAATTTTCTTCAAATTTGATTCCGTCCTCACTCTCTTTTATTTCATTTTCAAAGCTTTCTAATCTGTTGTTTAAACCTTCTATTTCGTTTTCAAGATCTTCAACCTCAAGAGGTAGTTCACCTCTAATACTTCTAATTTGATCGATTCTTGAATCAATTAACTGAAGATCAAATAGAGCTCTTAGTTTTTCTTCAACTGATATTTCAACTTTTTTTGCCATTTTAGTAATAGTTTACTGGGTTAATATTTTCCTTGGATAAAAGGATGGTAAAATTAGGTAAATTTTTTATAAGAAATTCCTTAATTATTAATTTTATATGGTTTTCACTCTCATAATGACCTATATCTATCAACAGAGCCTTATCATCAGCCTCAAAAAAATTATGATACTTTAAATCTGAAGTAATAAAAGCATCTACATTGGAATCTAAAGAATTTTTAATAGCAAAACTTCCTGAACCAACAACAATTGAAACTTTAGACACTTTTCTATTAAGTTTTAAAGAGTGTCTTAGATATTTTAAATTTAATTTGTCTTTAAGTAAATTGAAAAAATCGTCTTCTTCTAAGGGTTTTTCAAGTTCTCCTTTAATACCCATTCCTAATTTAAGATTACTATCATGATTTATTTTTGGAATTAGTATTGATGTATTTTTTAAACCTATCTTTTTGGATAAAAAATAACTAATACCTTTTGCATGGTTATCTAAAGATGTATGAAGTGCATAAACTGAAATATTATTTTTGACTGATTTAATTACAGATTTTTGAACATAACCAGAGTCTGAAGTAACTTTTTTTAAATCATTAAAAATTATAGGATGGTAGCTTATAATTAAATTACAATTATTATCTATTGCTTCATCTATAACATTTGAAGTTGTATCAAGAGTCACCAAAATATTTTTTACTAAAGAATCAGGGTTACCTATAATTAATCCAACATTATCAAAATCTTCTGCAATTGATATTGGCATCCATTTATCTAGAATTTCTGTAATTTCACTAACTTTCATATAAGTATAGATTCATAGCAAATATAATATTATCTTTCCTCTGGTGAAAAAATTGAATTTTTTATTATACCCTTTATCACTTTTATATTGGCTTTACACCTCTTTCCGAAATTTTCTTTTTGATCTTGGTGTAATTGACTCAATTGTATATAAAATACCAACTATAGGGATTGGAAATCTTTCTACAGGTGGAACGGGGAAGTCTATTGTAGTTGACTATATTATTGAAAAACAGAAATCTAAAAATAAAATTACAACCTTGAGTAGAGGGTATAATCGAAATACTAAAGGCTTTATTCAGGCATCTAAAAAATCATCTGCTTATGATATAGGAGATGAACCTTTTCAATTTTTTTCTAAGCATCCGGAAATTAATGTAGTTGTTTGTGAAGATCGAAGAAAAGGAATGAATATCATATTAAAAAATTTACCTAATACTGATCTTTGTATTTGGGATGATGTGTTTCAACATAGATTTGTAAAACCTGGTTTAATGATTCTAACTACAACTTTTCAATATCCTTTCTATAAAGATGAGATTCTTCCAATTGGAAATTTAAGAGAAGGTAAAAGCTCTGCAAAAAGAGCAGACATAATTGTCGTTACAAAATGTCCTGATAATTTATCTCAAAAGGATAAACAGTTATTTTTAACATCACTAAATCATTTAGAAAAGCAAAAAGTATTCTTTAGCTCTTTGACATATTTGCGAAAAATTAAATCTGATTCTGAAGAAATTGATATAGATATTCTAAAAGATGACAGTTTTATATTGGTTACAGGAATAGCTGACTCTTCATATCTTGTAAATTTTCTAAAACTTAAAGGCTTAGATTTTAAACATCTTAAATATTCAGATCACTACAATTTTAACAAGTCTTCAATAGATAAAATATCTGAATTATCATTAAATAAAAAAATTCTAACTACTGAAAAGGATTTTGGTAGACTTAATCCAAAAATCAAAAATCGAGATTTATTTTACATTGAGGTTGGACTCAAGTTTCCAAAAGAAATAAATGATTTGGATTTTAATAATTATATAGAGGAATATATAAATAAAGATTAATGAATATGTTTATGAGCTTTATATGAAGATCTTACTAAAGGTCCACTTTCTACATGTCTAAAGCCCATTTCTTTTCCGATAACTTCATATTCTTTAAAATCTTCAGGCGTTATAAAATCCTTGACAGTTAAATGTTTTTTTGTTGGTTGAAGATATTGACCTAATGTTACAATATCCACTCCAACATTACGAAGATCTTTCATTGTTTCTATTATCTCTTCTTTTGTTTCGCCAAGACCAAGCATTAGACCAGATTTAGTTCTATTAATGCCATTTTCCTTCAAATATTTTAAAACCTCTAAACTTCTGTCATATTTAGCTTGAATTCTAACTTCTCGTGTAAGCCTTCTTACAGTTTCAAGATTATGAGAAACTACTTCAGGGGCAACTTCTATAATTCTGTCTATATTTTCTGTTTCACCCTTAAAATCTGGAATTAAAGTTTCAATTGTAGTTTTAGGATTTAAATCTCTAACAGCATTAACTGTCTCTGCCCAAATAATAGAACCTCCATCCTTAAGATCATCTCTGTCAACTGAAGTTATAACAGCATGTTTAACTCCCATAATATTTATCGACCTAGCAACTTTGAATGGCTCTAGAGTGTCAGCTGGCAAAGGACTACCAGTTTGAACATTACAAAAACCACATGATCTAGTACAAATATTTCCAAGTATCATAAACGTTGCAGTTCCTTCAGTCCAGCATTCCCCCATATTAGGACAATTTCCAGAAACACAAATTGTATGAAGATTATTTTTCTCTACAGTNGATCTAAGTTGAGTGTATTTTTTTCCAATAGGAAGTTTCACTCTTATCCAATCAGGCTTTTTAGTTCTAACTTTAGAATTAGCCTCTTTTTTGGGAAGATTTAATTTAACCCATCCCTGATTAACTGTTTTAATTTCAGCCATATTTGACAAAGATACAAACTAAATAAACCTAGTCAAAATATACCCAAGCGCAAAAAGACTAAGAAATAAAATACCAATTACACTAAGAATTCTAAGTGGTTTGGAAGGTTTGTGTGATTCAGGCATATTTTTACTAATTATCAATTTATAATTTAAAATTGCATAAAAAGGTGCTGTNATAAAAGATAATATAGTTGCTAATTCAACTAATGCTCCCATTTCCGATAGCAAAAAATAAAATATTAACATTGTACCAACTGCTAAAGCAGATATCCACTGAAAATAATAACTCGTATTATTATTCTTTGTTAATAATTGTGTAGCTCTAGACATTGTTCTTGGAGACGCATCTAGACATGTAATTGTTGTGCTAAGCATAGTAGTAAATGCACAGATTGAAATGATCAAATAAAAACTATCACCCAAATTAGATGTATACAATTCAATCAGTTGATTCGCAAAAACACTTCCACTATTTGAAAAACTTATTCCTGAGTTGAACATTACTANTGCACCTAAACTAACAAAACAAATGCCTAAAATAACAGTTGCAAAATACCCTACATTAAAGTCAAATAAACTTTCTTTTGGAGTTATTTTTTGATTTTTCTTTTTTTCAAGAGTCCAAATAGAATGCCAAATGGAAATATCTAATGGAGCAGGCATCCACCCCATAAATGCAACTAAAAACACTAAACCACTACCTGTAGGAAATATTTGCTTAAGGCTGTAAGCTTCTTCAGAATTTATTGATGCAACTCCAGTTGAAAATAATGTGCTAACAGCTAAAATTAATATTATGATTTTTATCATCTTATCTAAAATCTGATATTTACCCAATAATAATATTAGGTAGCAAATAAGGGTAATTATAAGACTCCAAATAACCATATTATCTGTTAATCCAAAAAGACTGGAAGCCAGACCAGCAGTGACTATAGTTACCGCTGTTTGAATTGTAAACATTGTTGCTAAGTTTAAGATGAAATAAGTAATCAAAAATACTTTGCCAACCTTATAATATCCATCAAGTAGACTCTCTCCTGTTGCCATAGCATATCTAGGTCCATATTGAAAAAAAGGATATTTAAAAATATTAACAAGTATTAAAGCCCATATTAATCCCCACCCAAAATCAGCCCCTGCTCGAGTTGATTGAACAAGGTGAGAAACTCCAATTGCAGCTGCAGCAAAAAGTAAACCTGGTCCAAGTTTAGAAATTTTTTTGATCATTTTATATCATTAGCGCACTCTGAACTAGTTGGAATTTTTCCGCAAATACCACATGGTTCATCAGACTTATTTAAGAAGGGGCTTTGACTTGCACAAGTTCCGGAGAATTCTCCATTTTTTTTTAAAATCAATTTAATTGCAATACCTGAAAATGCAATACCAATCAATAAGACTGAGATTAGAAATATCTCCATTGGACAAAGCTATAAAAAAATCGTAATTTTAGTTGTGCTTAACTTAATTAAGAATTTCAATATTAAGTTTTATTCGAAGTGGTTACTCTTTGTAATTACTTTAGTTTCGTGTGACTCTAATTTTCTTAAAGTACCAGAGTCTGAAATTAAAGCTGCATCTAAATGGTCAAGCAACGATCAACCTCCATCATTTCCTGAATGTGAAGATTTAAAAATTGAGGATCAATTAACCTGTTTTAGAGATAAAATTGAAACTGAAATGAGCAATTTTCTTGACAATAAAGTTTTTCCACTCGATTCTACAGAATATAAGCTTACATTAAAAATTGATATAACAGGAAGCTTTAGTTTAGATAATCTTTCACCTCAAAATATATTAGATAATAAATCATTTTTAATAATTCAAGAGGCAGTAGAGCAATTGCCAAATGCTTTACCTGCTATCAAAACAAACATTGGTGAATTCGTTGAAGTGAAAATTAGTATACCATTTAAACTTAATTATGAGTAAAAATATACCTGATAATTCAATAATAATGGGAATTGACCCTGGAACAAATATAATGGGATTTGGAATAATTAAAATTACTGGAAAAAACATGGAACTTTTAGATTTAGTTGAATATAAACTTCCATCTAAAGATGATCATAGTGTTAAGTTGTCTAAAATATTTAAAAAAACATCTGAACTTATTAAATCTTATAGTCCAGATTTAATTGCAATTGAAGCTCCTTTTTTTGGTAAAAATGTTCAATCAATGTTGAAGTTGGGAAGAGCTCAAGGTGTTTCAATTGCTGCAGCATTAAATTCTAATATTCCAATTACAGAATATTCACCAAAAAAAATAAAAATGGCAATTACAGGAAATGGTAATTCTAGTAAAGAACAAGTTGCAAAAATGCTGAAGAGTATGCTTAAAATTAAAGAGCTTCCTAAAAACCTAGATTCAACGGATGGATTAGCAGCAGCAGTTTGTCATTTTTTTAATTTCGATAATGATGATAAGAAGAAAAAAAAATATTCTAATTGGTCAAGCTTTATAGATAAAAATCCCGAGAAACTCTCTTAGTTACCAAAATGCTTATAAAAGTTTTGAATAGTTTCAATACCTATAAAGAAGTTCTTTACTCCATAGTTTTCATTAGGTGAATGAATAGCATCACTATCAAGTCCAAATCCCATTAAAACTGTTTTTATTCCGAGGATACTTTCAAACATCGGAACTATTGGAATACTTCCACCGTCTTTTTGTGGTATTGGGTCTATTCCAAAACTATCCTTATAGGCTTTTATAGCAGATTCATAGCCTTTAAAACCTTCAGGAGTTATATAAGGGTTTCCACCATGATGAGTAATTACCTCAATTGAAACTGAATTAGGAGTAATACTCTTAATATGGTTTGTAAATAATTCACTTACCTTTTCCCAATTTTGATTTGGAACTAATCTCATAGAAATTTTTGCATTTGCTTCACTTGGTATTACAGTTTTAGATCCTTCTCCTGTATATCCACCCCAAATACCATTTACATCAAGAGTAGGTCGGATCGATAATCTTTCTAATGTTGAATAACCTTTCTCTCCTTTTGTTTCTTTAAGACCAATAGAGTTTTTAAAATGATCATTATCAAATTTTGACATCTTTTCTATAGACTCTCTTTTGGATTTATCTATCTCTAAAACTTCATCGTAAAAACCAGGTATTTTTATTCTCCCTTCACTATCTATAAGTGAACTTATCATGTCTGATAAAATATTTATAGGATTAGCTAATGCTCCTCCATAAATCCCAGAGTGAAGATCTCTGTTGGGTCCAGTTATTTTAATTTCCATATATGATAAACCCCTAAGTCCAACTGTAAAGGTGGGTTTATCAAGATTGCTTAATCCAGTATCTGAAATTAATATAACATCAGCATCAAGTT
>JGI24928J39210_1000197_pt1 | contig 10483 bp, 7 predicted proteins | sample AOAMet2_C43A7_35_2_FD_39210 | JGI IMG/M metagenome (IMG submission 39210) | reverse complement strand
TAATAGTTTTTCATTTACAGTTTCAAAAAAGAAAGTCGAAAATAATACAAATGCAAAAAAATCATCTAAGTCAAAATCTGACTCATCATTTGTATCAAATATTACATTTCCTAATGTTGGATTTGGTTTAAAGTCTATCCCAAATAGTCAATCCATTCATTTTAAGAATGCAACTTTATGGACTAACGAAAACGATGGGGTTATTGAAAATTCTGATATTATAATCAAAAATGGAAAAATTGTTGCAATTGGAAAAAATCTTGAAACACCAGCTGATTTCAAAGTTATTGATGCAACTAATAAACATATTACATCAGGTATAATAGATGAGCATTCTCACATGGCAGCTTCAAGTATAAATGAGGGAGGACATAACTCATCTGCAGAAGTATCTATAATGGATGTTATAAATCCTGATGATATTAATGTCTATAGGAATTTAGCTGGTGGAGTAACATCCGCTCAAATTCTTCATGGGTCTGCTAATCCAATAGGAGGGCAATCTGCAATCATTAAACTTAAATGGGGGTCAGAAATTAATGATATGTATTTTGAAGGAGCTGCACCTTTTATAAAATTTGCATTAGGTGAAAATGTAAAACAATCAAATTGGAGTGGCTCAAGATTTCCACAAACAAGGATGGGTGTTGAGCAAGTTTTTGTTGACCACTTTGATAGAGCAAAAGAATATGCAAAAACTTGGCGGAATATAACTCTCTTAGTCCTAGACAAAAAAGGTCTGTTACAAAACCTAGATTTGATGATGAGTTAGAAACTTTATGGGAAATATTAAGAGGTGACAGATTTGTATCCAGTCACTCTTATGTTCAAAGTGAGATTAATATGCTGATGAAAGTTGCAGAAAAGTTTAACTTTAGAATTAACACCTTCACTCATATTTTAGAAGGATATAAAGTTGCAGACAAAATGGCTGAACATGGTGTTGGAGGATCTACATTTTCTGATTGGTGGGGTTATAAATATGAAGTAAATGATGCCATTCCATATAATGCTTCAATTATGCATAATGCTGGTGTTACAGTTGCATTAAATTCCGACAACTCTGAGCTTTCTAGAAGATTAAATTTAGAAGCAGCAAAGGCAGTAAAATATGGAGATATTTCTGAAGAAGAAGCATGGAAATTTGTTACTTTAAATCCTGCAAAGTTACTTCATATAGATGATAAAGTTGGGAGNCTNAAAATTGGTAANGATGCAGATATTGTAGTTTGGAGTGGTCATCCTATGTCACTTTTNACTAAGACAGAGCAGACATACATTGAGGGTGCCTTATATTTTGATCAAGACAACCACCAANAAAAATTNAAAGAGATTAAGGATGAAAAATCTATATTGATTCAACAAATGCTTGGAGAAAACTTACCTGGAGTAAAACTTAGATTTCCGAATCCAATGCCACAAATAGAAGTTACATGTGAACACACTGAATTTTAAATTATGAAAAAAATTATTTTATTAAACGTTTTATTTTTAAATCTGATTTTTTCTCAGCAGACTCCTGCTCCTAGTCAAGATAAATCAGTATTAATCTTTGGAGGGATAACTCACGTTGGAGACGGACAAATAATTAATAATAGTGTTATTGGATTCACAGACGGTAAAATCGATTTAATTGCTTCCTCTGAAGGGAATTGGACAAACGAAAAACTAGGTGTTTTTTCCGATTCTAATAATAAAAAATACGATACTATAATTGATGCTTCCAACCATCATATTTATCCAGGAATAATTGCACTAAACTCAAATTTGGGTCTTGTAGAAGTAGATGCTGTAAGAGCATCAGTTGATGATGATGAATCTGGAACTTATCTACCTGAGATTAGGTCTATTATTGCGTATAATGCTGAATCAAAAGCAGTTGAAAGCATGCGACCTAATGGTGTTCTTGTTGCACAAATTGCACCAAACGGTGGGGTTATTTCAGGAAGCTCATCAGTTGTTCAACTAGATGCTTGGAATTGGGAAGATGCAGTCATTAAATATGATCAGGGGTTACACATCAATTGGCCAAGTCCATATACCTTTGGAAGATGGTGGCTTGGAGAGGATAGAGGTCTAAAAGCAAATAACAACTACAATAAACAGGTCAATGATCTTAAAGAGTTTTTTAAAAAGTCAGAGGCTAATATGAATGTAGATAAATCTATGAACCTTAAGAGCAGGTCAATGAAAGCAATTTTTGAAGGGGAATCCACAGTATATTTATATGCAGATGATGAAAAAGAAATTGTAGATGGAGTTCTATTTTTTAAAAATTTTGGTATTAATAAAATAGTTATAGTTGGAGCTTCAGAAGCAAAGAATCAGCTAGATTTTATTAAAGAAAATAATATTCCAGTTGTTGTAAAACAACCATATAGATTTCCTCAATCTGTTGATTCAGATCCAAGAGAAACTTTTATGCTTGCCAAAAAAATGATTGATAAAGGAATACTTGTGAGTATAGATCCGTCTGGAGCACCTCAATCTAGAGTGTCTATTCGAAACTTACCATTCTATGCTGGAAGTTTTTCAAGTTATGGGATTGATAAAGAAGTAGCCTTATCAATGATAACTCTTAATCCTGCAAAGATGTTAGGAATTGATAGTGAGTTTGGAACATTAGAAATTGGTAAGAGTGCTACCCTTTTTGTATCAAAAGGTGACGCTCTAGATATTATTTCAAACAATGTAACTCACGCTTTTATATCAGGAAGAAATATTAGTTTAGAAACTCACCAAACTAGATTATGGAGAAGGTATTCTAATAAATATTCAAATTCTCAATAATAATAACACTTTCAATCCATAATTATTATTTGTAAATTTAAGTAACTTAAAATTTACAAGTGTTAGTTGAGAATCAAATATTACCAAAGGAAATATCTATTCTTTATGATGATCTAATTGATAGTTCTTATCAAAAAATATCATCTAAAGAAAAAAAGATAATATATCAATCACTTGTAATTGCTTACAATAGTCATGATGGACAAAAAAGAAAATCTGGAGAACCCTACGTTCACCACCCTATTGAAGTAGCTAAAATTGTATCAAAAGATATTGGACTAGATTACGTTTCAATAGCCTCTGCTCTTCTTCATGATGTTGTTGAAGATACTGATATAACTCTAAACGACTTAAATCAGAGTGTTGGAGAAGAAATTTCAAAAATTGTAGATGGTCTTACAAAAATTTCCACTTTAAAAAAGAATGAAGATTATTCAGTTCAGGCTGAGAACTATCGAAAAATGCTTCTTACTCTGCATAATGATATAAGAGTTATACTTATTAAGCTTGCAGATAGACTTCATAACATGAGAACAATTGAGTTTCTTTCTAAGGCTAAGCAAGATCAAATGGCCTCAGAATCAATCTATATTTATGCTCCATTAGCTCATCGCGTGGGTTTATATAATATCAAGAATGAGCTTGAAGATATTAGCTTAAAGATTCTGAATAAACAAAAGTATAATCAAATAAAAAATAAGATTGATAAAGAATTTGTAGATCAGGAAAAATATGTTGAATCATTTCAAAACTTAATTAGTAAGAATCTAGATGATCAAAAAATTAAATATTCAATTTTAGGAAGAAATAAATCCATCTACTCTATTCACAATAAAATTCAGAATAAGAATATTTCTTTTGATGAGGTATATGATCGTTTTGCAATTAGAATTATTTATAAATCACTACCAAAAAATGAAAAATTTGTTGCCTGGAAAATTTATTCAATAATAACTGATCATTTTACTCCAAATCCAACTAGATTAAGAGATTGGATTACACTGCCAAAGACAAACGGATATGAAGCTCTTCACCTTACTGTTGTTGGTCCAAAGAATAAATGGATAGAAATTCAGATTAGGTCGGAGAGAATGAACGAAATAGCAGAAAAAGGATATGCAGCTCATTTTGGGTATAAACATAAAGAATCTAATAAAAGTGAAGTTGACCTTTGGTTAAACAAGCTTCAAGATGTGTTAAATCATGACAATGAACATGCAATTGATTTTGTTGAGGATTTTAAACTTAGTTTCTACTCTAAAGAAATATATGTATTTACTCCAAATGGAGATTTAAAATCTTTAAAAAGTGGATCAACTGCTCTTGACTTTGCGTTTCATGTACATACAGGTATTGGTATTAAAACTAGAGGTGCAAAAGTTAATGGTAAAATAGTTCCATTAAGCCATATTCTTAAAAGTGGTGATCAAGTTGACATTATTACATCTGAAAATGTAAAGCCAAATGTAAACTGGTTAGAATTTGTTGAAACTTCAAAAGCAAAATCTAAAATAAAATCTTCTTTAAACGAAGAGAAAAAGAGAATATCTGTAGATGGAAAAGAAATACTTGAAAGAAAACTTAAACAGTTAAAAATAAAGCTTGATGATAAAGTTTCAGGCCAGATGATGAAGTTTTTTAATATTAATGCTAGTAATGATCTTTTTTTTAAAATAGGGAATGGATCAATAGATAATAAACAAATTAAAAGTTTTGCTAACGACTATAACAGCTACTTAGGGTTTTTCAAAAGAAGAATTAGTACTAATGATACAAAAATTGATAAAATAAGTGATTCAGTTAATCTATTAAAATTTGATAAACTAGTATTCGGAAAGGAAAGTGAACTATTAAAATACTCAATTGCTAATTGTTGCAATCCAATAGCTGGCGATAAAGTTTTTGGGTTTGTATCAGTTAAAGAAGGAGTAAAAGTTCATAAAAAGGATTGTCCAAATTCAATTTCATTAAGATCTAATTATGCATATAGAATAATTTCAGCAAATTGGATAGATTCTGAAAATCATGAGTTTAATGCTAAAATTGAACTTAGTGGAATTGACAATATAGGGTTGATAAATAATATTACTTCTCTTATATCTAATTCTATGAATGTTAATATGAATAAAATTTCATTTGAAACAAACGACGGAACATTCTCAGGTTTAATAAGTGTAGAAGTAAAAAATAAAGTAATTTTAAATAAACTATTAAAAAAATTGACTTCAATTGATGGAATTGAAAAAGTATCTAGAAAATAACTAATATGATTTTTAAAAAGAAAAAGAACAATGATGAGGTTATTGATGTTTTTACAAAATTTCTCAACCACCACAATCATAGAAAAACCCCTGAAAGATTTAGTATTCTTAATGAAGTTTATTCAATTGAAGGTCACTTTGACATTGATTCATTGTATGAAAAAATGAATAAAAAAAACTACAGAGTAAGCAGAGCAACTCTTTATAATACAATTGAATTATTGCTTGAGAGTGGTTTGGTCAGGAAACATCAATTTGGAGAATCTTTTTCTCAATATGAAAAATGTTATTTTAATAATCAACATGATCATATAATTATTACCGACACAGGAGAAGTAAAAGAATTTTGTGATCCAAGAATTCAATCAATTAAAAATGATATTGAGAAAATTTTTAATGTTGATATTGAGGATCATTCACTATATTTATACGCTACAAGCAAAAAGAAAAAAAATAGATAATTTATGTCTTTAGATCTTTTATTAGGCCTTCAATGGGGAGATGAAGGAAAGGGTAAGATTGTTGATGCCATCACCTCAGATTATGATATTATTGCTAGATTTCAAGGAGGTCCTAATGCTGGACATACAATTGAATTTGATGGGCATAAACATGTACTTCACACAATTCCATCTGGTATTTTTAATCAAGGATCAATTAATATAATAGGAAATGGAGTAGTTATAGATCCTGCAATTTTTCTTAAAGAAATTAATGGATTAAAAAAATTTAATATTGACTTAAATAGTAAATTATTTATTTCAAAAAGAGCTCACATAATACTTCCCACACATAAAATTATTGATGCAACTTCAGAAGCTTCAAAAGGAAAGAAAAAGATTGGATCCACACTAAAGGGGATTGGGCCAACTTACATGGATAAAACCGGTAGAAATGGAATCAGAGTTGGAGATATAATAGATGGTAACTGGCAAAAAAAATATGATAATTTAAAAGAAAAACACCTTAATTTAATTTCAAATTTTAATCAAACAGTAGACATAGACCTTGATCAATTAGAAACTGAATTTTTCGAGGGAATTAAATGTTTGAAATCTTTTAATTTGATTGAAAGTGAAAATTACCTAAATAAGTCAATTAGGGAAGGAAAGAGGATACTTGCTGAAGGAGCACAAGGTTCTTTGTTAGACATTGACTTTGGGACATATCCTTATGTTACTTCATCCAATACTACTTCTGCAGGAGCATGTTCTGGTCTAGGGGTTCCTCCTAATAAAATAAAAAACATACGTGGAATATTTAAAGCTTACACTACTAGGGTAGGATCTGGGCCTTTTCCTACTGAATTATTTGACTCAACTGGGGAGAGAATTAGAGAAATTGGACATGAGTATGGAGCTACAACTGGAAGAGATAGAAGATGTGGATGGTTAGATCTTGTAGCACTTAAATACTCAATTGAAATCAATGGCGTTACAGAATTAAATATTATGAAGTCTGATGTATTGAGTTCAATTGGAAAACTATTAGTTTGTACATCCTATACTATAGATGGTAAAGTAGTAGATTTTTTTCCATATGATATAAAATCTAAAGATATAACTCCTAATTACATTGAGTTTAAGGGCTGGGATAAGGATATAACCGATGTAAAAAATGAAGATGATCTTCCAGATGAACTTATTGATTATATAGATTATATAGAATTATTTGTTGATGTTCCAATCAAGTTAATATCTGTTGGTCCTGATCGAACACAAACAATCTACCGAAAGAAATGAATCATTTCAAGTTTTTATTAATCTTACTATTGACTGCAAATACAGTTAATAGTCAAGATCAGAGAACAATTGAAATTATACAGGCAGGAAAGTCTATAAGAAATTCTGTCGAATATCCAGGAGCAAATATTTTACAAAAAGATAATGATATAAGAGTAATTTTATTTCATGATGGAGCTAAGATAGAATCTGATTTATCATATTATTACTTCAATGAAAATTCATTCAAAGCAAATGGTCAAGTTAATTTTAATCAAGGAGATTCATTAGTGCTTACATCTGATTATCTAGAATATGACGGGACTTCAAAAAAAGCTTTTGCGTATGGGAATGTAAAATTAACAAGACCTGATATGAAACTTGAAACAGATACTCTCTATCTAGATAGAACAAAAAATATTGCTTTTTACGATTCTAAAGGAAGAGTAATTGATAATGATAATATCTTAGTCAGTAACTCAGGCACATATTACATGGGTCCCAAAAAATATATTTTTAAATCAAATGTAGTAATTGATAATCCAGAGTATAATGTAAATTCTGAAGAATTAGAATATTTTACGGAAACAAATCACACATATTTTAATGACAAAACACTAATCACAGGTATTGATTATAGTATTTTATGCAGAGATGGATTCTATGATACAGTTAATCAAAAAGGATACTTTAGAGATGATGCTGTTATTAATTACGATGGAAAAATTATAAATGGAGATAGTATTTTCTTTGAAAATGAAAGATCATACGCAGCTGCATCGTATAACATTAAAATTAATGACACAATTAATAAATCAATAATAACAGGGCATTATGGAGAAATTTTTAAGGAAAAAGACTCTGCTATCATTACAAAAAATGCATTAGCTGTAAACATAATTAAAAATGACTCACTTTATATTCATTCCGATACAATTACAATAACTGGACCTGATGAAAAAAAGATTTTAAAAGGGTATTATGATGTTAGAATTTTAAAATCAGATGTAAGAGGGTTGTCTGATTCTATTCACTTTAACCAAGAAACAGGTTTGATTAAATTATTGAAAAAACCTAAAAGCTCAAAATTCATTAAAAGATTGACAGATGAAGAAAAAAATAGATTAAATCCAGTAATATGGTTTGGTAAAAATCAAATAACTGGAGATAAGATTTTTCTAAAATCTAATGTAGTAACAGAAGAACTTGATTCACTAATAATTAGGGGAAATGTTTTTATGAGTCAAAAAGATTCATTGAACAATGATAGATTTAATCAAATAAAAGGTGAAAAGCTAGATGGGTACTTTAATCAGGGAAGTTTAGATAATGTATATATAGTAAAAAACAGTACACTTTTATACTATATGTACTCTGATGATGCTGAATTCATTGGAATGAATAAAACTCTTGCAAGCTCAATACTTATAAAATTTTTGAATAATGAAATTTCTGAAGTATCATTTTACAAAACACCAGATGGAAATGTTATTTCTGAGAATAAAATTATTTTAAATGAAATGAAACTCCCAGGATTTATTTGGAGAGAAGAAGAAAAACCAAATAATGTAAAAGATTTGTTCAGCGAGTCAGATAAAAAATTAGAAATAGTTGAGATTGAGTAAACTAAGATGTTAACTATTTTGTTGAAAATAATTTTAGGTTGAATTAATATGCACTCAAGAGATGACTAATTTAGAATAAAAATTCTCATTGAGTAACACAGGAAATTCACTTTCAAAATTTGAGGAAATGTTAAAGACAAATACTGTCTTTTACTTTGACTCATCAGACTTCATTACTATCTCTCACCATTATATTGATCAGGCAAATTTTTCATTGGCTAATAAAGCTATCAAAATGGGGTTAGATCAACACCCAAATAACATTGATTTAATGTTGTTGAACTCTGAATTACTTATCTTCAACTCTAAATATAAAGAGGCATATAAAATTTTAAATTTTGTTGAAGAAATAGACCCTGAGAATAGGGAGATTTACCTTCAGAAGGCTACAATTTACTCAAAAAACAACTTAAGTGAAGAAGCTATAGATATTTTAAAAAGAGCACTCACTTTTATAGATGAAAAAATAGAAATATGGAATATGATTGCTATGGAGTTTCTTCTTCTTGAAGATTTTGAGTCAGCAATTCCATTTTTCAAAAAATGTCTTGACTCTGATGAAGAGGATTATCAATCACTCTACAATCTTATTTTTTGTTACGAAAACCTAGGAATGATTGATGAATCTATAAACGAATTAAGTTCTGTATTAGAAAANAGACCTTATTCTAAAATAGCTTGGCATCAAATTGGTAAAATATATAATAAACAAGGTAAATTTAAAGAATCTATATCTGCGTTTGATTTTGCAATTATATCTGACGATCAATTTGTTTCAGCTTATATTGAAAAAGCTAANGTTTTAGAAAAAGTTGGAAGGATTAATGAAGCTCTAGAAAATTTTAGACTTTCTATTGAGCTAAGTGAACCAAATTCATATATCTATTTTAGAATTGCAAAATGTTATAAGAAGATAAATAACAAAAAATTATTTTTAGATTATATTAAAAACTCAGTTAGGGAAGAGCCAGGAAATGAAAAAGCATGGATATATTTAATAAAATACTACTTAAAGAATAATAATCTTAGACAAGCTAAATATCTAGCTTCAAAAGCATTGAACAATAATCATAATAGCATTAAGATCATTGAATTGAACGCGGTAATTTACAGAGATATAGGGGACATNTCAGAAGCCATTAAATTTTATAATCAAATTATTGAATTTAAAGAAAATTTATCATGGAAAATATGGAAGGGCTTATTAAAATGTTTGATTGATAAGAAAGAATGGTCAGAACTTTTAAGGATAAGCTTAAGAGCTAAAAAGCACTATCCAAATAAAGCATTTCTAGATTTTACTATTAGTGGCTGCCTGTTAAAAAATGGTAAATTAAATGAAGCAATTTATTTTTATCAAAGTGGGAAAAAAACATGTCAAGTTCCTGAAAAACTAATTGAGTCATTTCCAGAATTCACTGAAAATAAGACCTTGCTTGTCTGATTTTTTATAAATTATAAAATGCTAAATAATTATTTTATTCTTTTTATTAAAGGTCTTGCAATGGGTGCGGTTAATAAAATTCCAGGAGTTTCTGGAGGAACTGTAGCTTTTGTAACAGGAATCTATGAAGATTTAATAAACTCTATTAAAAAAATTAATTTCCATTCATTTAAAATTTTATTTACTGAAGGATTTAAGGCTTTTTATATAGAAATTAATGGTAAATTTTTGACTATTCTTTTTTCTGGTGTAATTGCAAGTTTTTTTTCTGTATCTCTGGTATTAGATAAGCTAATTAGAGATTATGAAATTCATGTATTCGGAATGTTTTTTGGAATGATATTAGGATCATTTTATGTAATATATTATCAGTTAGAAAAAATTAATATTAAAACTTTTGTTGGAATATTAATAGGTTTAACTATTGGTTTATTAATAAGTTTTGCAAATAATTTAGAGGTAGCAAACTCCAGTTTAATAATCTTCTTTTCTGGAATGATAGCTATATCTGGAATGATATTACCGGGATTATCTGGGTCTTACCTATTACTTCTTATGGGTAACTATACATTAATAATGGTAGATTCCGTAAATGCTCTTTATTTTACATTAACAGAGATAATTTCACTTAATTTTGAATTT
>JGI24928J39210_1000195_pt1 | contig 10533 bp, 4 predicted proteins | sample AOAMet2_C43A7_35_2_FD_39210 | JGI IMG/M metagenome (IMG submission 39210) | reverse complement strand
CCACTAGTTCCAGTAGCATCCAGTGTTAGGTTTAGTGGTCTTTCACAATTTACATTTAGTGATGATGAAGTATTAGGAACTCAATCAATTGGTCTAATCACAGATTCTAGTGAACCTTTCAGATTTTCTTTTATTGAACATGATAGTAATTCTATTGATAATCTTTCTTTCCAGAGCCTACATTTATCAGATATTCCCAATAATATATCAGTTTTAATAGATGAAAATTCTCTAAATTATGTTGCTAATGAGGGTATTGAATTGATGACTTATGTAGGTCTTGATGGCAATCAGAAGCAGGGTGCAAATATCCATGACATGCCTGCTGAGTTTATTTTTGAGTTTGGCGAACAAACAAGTTTTACTGCTGAAACACCAATATCTACTGTGGAAGTTCAGATCAGCAATGCATCCGAACCAATAACAATGACCGGCGACCATTTCTTATTCCATCATGATTCAATAAATGAAACATCCACGATATCAACACGCCTGACTGGAATCAAAGAATTAGGATGGATATCTCCAATTGAAGAAGGTGCTTTAGGAGCGCCCGGAAGAGGTACCGCTTTCTTGAAATCTGCAGGTGATAGGCCTATGAGTATCAACATAGACAACGCTCCAACTGCTGATTCATCAGGACTATCTGCATTAGCTTTGATTGATCCGCTCCCATCTCATCTTTCAGTTGAAATACCAACTGGTAATGATGACGGTTCTGAATTAGTACTTCCTGAATATGATTCTACCAAGGGACTATCTGGCGTAGCCTTTTTCATTGGTGGATTTTCTGACTTCGGACGTTCAATAAACTCAATTCTTGCTGGTTTTACCAGTGATATCTCAACAGGCACAGAAGAAGTTGATGATTCGTTCTCATATGCTTTACAATTAGAATCAGATACTTCTTTCGATTTGATTGTAGAAGCAACTTATGGGGATCAGGTTACTAAGGAACCCCCTTGGGTACATGGGATCTCTTTCCAGTCATCTCCTAATGGATTGTCAGAAGGATTTCATATCAAAACTTGGTTACCAGGATTACCGCCATTAATTGACTTATCAATTTCTCGAAATACTCTCGAGAATGGTGAAGATTGGTACATTCAAGCCTCATTGGATAGTTGGGAACCAGGGCGTGAAGAATTTATGATTCATGCTTATGGCGTAAATGGTCAAGATTTGTTATTGACCATGCAAGGCCTTGAGCCAGGCAAACCAACGAATCTATTCCTTGATGCTGTCTTCGAAATTCGAGATTCAGGAGGTATAACACAGGTTTCAACAGGGACTCAGTTCGGGTTATCTGAGAAGCTTGATTGGATCCATATGGTGCTGATTAATCGAGAATCACAGAGTAGGACTGAGATGTTAATCAATGATATTCCTAAATCTATTTCCTTACAGGCAAGCCTCGGTACAGCGATTTCTATAGATATGAGTGTTCCAGAAGAACAGAGAATAGAAGGTTTTGCAGTAGGTTCGTTAATGTTGCAACAAATGCAATGGATGGATGGTTTTTGGTGGCCTGCTACAGTATTCTTGAAAGATATACCTGGATATATTAATCTCACAACAGCTCCAGAAATGAATTTTGATATAACTAGAAATCTTGCATTCCAAGGTTTACCTAACCTCGACTTCACCTCTTCAGATGATGGAATGTCCCTATATATCGAGGCATTTGGTAGGGCTATAAATTCTCGAGGAGATATTATCTTGTTAGCTGAAGGTATGACTGACAAATTGATAATCAAGCCAACCAATGACTTTGGTTTAGAAATTCGTTCGGGAGGTAGTGGTGTTGAGAGAATTTATGTTAGAATGAATGATGTCCCTACGGGATCCAGTCAGGTAGGAACTCCGCCAGTTTTCCTTGAAGAAATGGAGGCGATGGGAGAGAATCTTCGAAGTGCAACATTGCATATTAGGGAATTAGTAGGGCCATACAGCGTTATCGAAGTTGATGATGTAGATGGTGGAAAGATCATTGCATCTGCTAGAGTTACAACAGAATTTGCGGGACGCGATATACAAATTCGAGGAGTACTAATTGACGCACAAACTACCGGAGGTGTCCCTACTGGAACCACACTTGGTGTCAACGGTCTTTCTTCAGATCTTTCAATTCTCAATTTGGTGCCAGGTTTGAGTGGTTCAACACATCATTTACTCGTCCCTGAACCATTTACATCTGCGATACTCACAGTAATTGCAACACTAACTGAAGGAGGTAGTTGAATGGGATTGCTTGAGAAATCACGAAATCAAGAAGTAGAGGAAACTCTTGATGAAGAGTTTGCACATGAGGTGTTAGTTAGACTAGAAGATTCAGTGAGTCGAATCTCTCCTTTGAGAGTAATTCTGGTATCATTTGTGGCTCTAATGCTATTTGCTGCAACTTTCGTGGCTTTAACTTGGATAGTTCCATATGAAAAGGTAACAATTGATGTTGTTTATATCCAGAGTAGTTCTGGTCATGTGATATTAACTCAAATTGATAATGATGGAAGTAGAGATATCAGTGACTTAACTCTAATCATCCGATTTATAGATTCAGATAATATTGAGATAGATAGAACTTCGTTCAATAAATCTTCTTTACCTGCACATAGTTCAGTTTCTGGTGATGCCTTAGAACTAATAATAATCGGCGAATCCGTTTGGGAAAACTATACGATAGATATTGAGTTACAATATACTAACCATAATAAAGAGGATTCTAAAGTAGAATTACAATACCTAGTAGGTGAATGGAAGATGGAACAATTCAGCCATGGTACCGGTATAGACTTCTTTTAGAGCATCTATTTTATCCTAAACGTATGAACCCCTAAGGGTTCAACTAACCCATATACTCAAAACAGTCTTTGGAAGGCGCAACTCTATGTCCAAGCGAACAGTATGTCTAATTTTGGGCGTTCTTCTTCTTTCTTACATACCTCTTAATGAGGGTGCTCATGAATCCCCCGATTCATTCACAGAAAAATTGGATGAATCAATTCAAAGGATAGAGATATCTCCTGATCCAAATAGTATCTCTGATTTAGGAGCACCAAGGATATCTAATAGTTCCGAAATATTACGTTCCGAGAGCGCAGATTCTACTATCGGTGTTTACACTCATTCGGGACTAATTCCTAGTGTTTATCTTTCTCAAGACATATCATTCTCACGAATAGATCTTGCTATTGTAATAATTGATGGAGACACAGGGCTATGGGATGCCAGGATGGAAATAATGGAAATTTCAGGGATTGAAATCCGTTCTACAATTCCTCCATCGGGATATTTAGTTCAAGGTAATTCTGAGCAGTTGAAAAATCTACAAGCGTTAACTTCAGTCGAATCAGTACATGAAGTTCCAGCAGGGCTTCTAATCCACCCAGCACTTCAAGATGCTCCTGATGATGAAATTTTAGTTGTTGAAATCGTTGGCTGGAAGAATTCAGAACTAGTACGTCAAACTTCTTCTCTAGATGATAATTTACAAGATGTTGCTAATTCATGGCTGTCCGATTCGTGGTCTCCAGATACAGGAATTATATGGGGGGAGATTCAAACAAATGATATTCCAGAAATAATAAAACATCCTTCAGTTTCTTATATTGCTCCAGTACCGATTCTTAAGTTAATGAATAATGAAGCAAGAAATCATATGGGTATAGATACAGTTGAGGATTTTTTCATTACTGGATTAAACGGTTCTGGACAAAAAATTGCAGTAGGTGATTCAGGATTAGATGATGATCATGGTGATTTTAATGGCCGAATTTCAGGTCTTGATTCAGTCACACCTGGTGACTCTTCTACTGCCGATCCTTCTGATGGCCATGGTACTCACGTCGCCTGTACTGTACTTGGCGATGGAATGAGAAGCGGTGGAACATACCAGGGCATAGCTCCTGAAGCAAATCTTTACTTCCAAGCTATGGAAGATGATGACTCAGGTGCCCTGTATTCTATTGGAATTAATAGTATGCTCAATGAAGCATATAATGCAGGTGCTCGTTTGCATACCAATAGTTGGGGTTCTCCAACTGGCGAATATACGACCTCATCCGAAGATGCTGACGATAGAGTATCAACATGGGATCAATATTGGCAATATCAAGGAATGACTGTATTATTTGCCGCTGGTAATGAAAGGAATGATGGGATTTCATCTCCAGGAACTGCTAAGAATGTTATAACAGTAGGCGGTCATGTCAACAGATATAATGGCGCTCCAGATGATATGTATTACTGGAGTAGCCGCGGACCAACAGATGATGGTAGGATAAAACCTGATTTAGTAGGGCCAGGAGATTATGTCCGTTCTTGTAAATCTCAAGAAGCAAGCAGTGCATCAGGTTCTTGGAGTAATAATTGGTATCTAGAATATAGCGGGACTTCAATGGCAACTCCTGCAACTGCTGGGGCTGCAGTTTTAGTCCGTGAGTATCTGATGGAAATCGCATCTAGGCCCGCACCTCAAGCGGCCCTAATCAAGGCATTATTGATATTAGGGGCGGAAGATATGGGTGTTCGTGATATACCAAATAATAACGAAGGTTGGGGGCGTGTAAATCTCGTTAATTCCCTAATCCCAGAAAGTGATGTAGGCATATTTGTAGATGATAGATCTAGATTATCTTCAGGACAATTTAGTGATTATTCATTCGATATTACAAGGGGTGGCGAGGAACTCAAAGTAGTTCTGGCTTGGTCGGATTACCCCGGTTCATCATCATCATCAACTCAATTAAGAAATGATTTAGATTTAGAAATTACTAATCCAAATGGCTTACTATTCAAAGGTAATGTTTTCACCAATGGCGAGTCAGTGGTGAACGGTCAGAAAGACTCAAAAAATAACGTTGAAGTAGTACTTGTTGATAACGCAGCGGTCGGTACTTGGACAGTTAGAGTTAGAGATTCATCTCATGGGGGAAGTAATTTCTACCAACCTTATTCCATTGCAGTTAGAGGCGTAAATGTAAATGATTTAGATCCAGATCCAACATTTGTATCCGATTCGTTTGCATTATCTGTCCCAATTCCTCAAGTTGATGAAGAGGTGGAATTTTCAATATCTTTGATTAATCAGGGTGCTGGAAGTATTCCTGAACTATCTGTATTAGCGGCAGTTAATAGTGCCACAATTAGTACAAAAACTCTCAGTCTTTCCCCCGGTGAATCTGCTGAACTAACATGGCAATGGACTCCTGACGTAGAGGGCGAGAATACTATATCTTTCTACATAGATCCTAACGATTTAGTCGACGAAGTATCTGAGTCTAATAACCAATATAATCAGGTTATCATAGTCAGTGTCCCAGGTGTCAGAGTTACTTGTCAAGATCCACTACAATTAATTGAAGGTACCACCGATAGTTCGACAACTTGGTCACTTGACCTGACAAATACAGCATTATTCGAAACAAATGCAACAATTGAGGTGTCTGAACCTATTAGGATGCAGGATGGAATTGAATTTGATTGGTTTTCATCATTTTCTAATAATACCTTTAATCTAATGCCTGCAGAATCCGCTACTGTAAGCCTATCTGTAGTTCATCCAGCGCCTCCAGAACCAGGGCTTTACAGAATGTTAGTTACTGGGACAGATGTTGAAAATCAAATTGAATCAGAATTTGAGATATATCTCGAGGTGCCACTATTATCCGATGCCAATATTCTAATCCCTACTAGTCAGATTAAAGTAAATCCTCTTGTTTCAACTCCACTGCAAATTCAGATTCAGAATGATGGAAACGGTCCACAAACTTATGATGTTGAACTAATTTCGCCATCTGGTTGGAGTCTTGGTTTAGATTCGATTGGATCATTCGCTGGTTCGTCTCATGGGTCTACAGGCTCCCTAGATAAGGGGGAATCACGAACAATAGACATCACAATCAATCCTCCTGGTGCGATGATTCCCGCCGGCACAGTATTTTCTGCTGCTGTCTCCGTTCATTCTAGAGTTAGTTCAGATTCTTGGTCTGAAGACATAACTTTGGTAGTAGATAATATCGATATCGTCACTTTAACTCCAATTTCAGATGGAACAGAGTATGATGTTTCTGCCGATGATTCACTTGAATGGCAAATTAATTTCAATAATCAAGGTAATCGGGATTTAGAATTAACTCCGTATGTTCTTTCTAAGCCGAATGGTTGGTCATTTTCTGGAACTCAGAACTCATTCATAGTGTCGTCAGGTTCTCAATTTGATTTACCAATTTCCATAACTGGTAATGGCCTTGCTAAGAGCGGTGAGTTGAAGCTAAGATTTGTTACAGAAGATGGATTTGTCGTAGATTGGAACAGAACAATTGATGTTCTCTCAGGTGCGATTCCTAGAATAGAATTCTATCAGGTTGCGTTACCAGATGGAACTTCAGCAGATACTCCTCTTGGGGTTGATTCTCACCCTGTAGGGGGTATTGGTTTTGATTTACTTTGGAAAGTTACTAACGATGGTACAATGACATGGAGACCAATTGTCTCTATGGATGTACCAAATGATGATTGGGAATACTCCTGTCAAAATAGTAATCCTACTATATCTANAGGATCAACGGTAACAATAATTTGTAATCTTATAATTCCATTATCTGCAGAAGCCGGCTCCGAGCCAATGATTTCTCTAATTCTCAGTGGAGAGGGGCTAACTTCTGAAAATATGATCTCTCTTTATGTCGATTCAGTGAATGAAGTTGTTTGGAGTATAGTCGAGCAAAATCCTTCTCCTCAAGGATACCAAACAACTCTTTCTCTTGAATTACAGAANATAGGTAACTCAGATATATCAGAAATCTTGAACTTGGAAGCCCCCAAAGATTGGAATGAATTAATATTGGATAGTCAAATTGTTAACTTGAGACCCGGGGAAACTCGTTCAGTAGAAATTGCATATACTCCGTCCAAAGGAGCAGATGGCGTAGTTACGGTTTCATTCTTAAATTCTGATGATATCACTGGTTCATCATTAAATGTAGAAATTGATGTATTACCTGCTGCAACTTCTGATAGTATGGGGAGTATCAACTTTATACTTATAATCATTATAATAATAATACTCGGAGGTGGAGTCGGTTTGGCCATTTATTTCCGCCGAGAAGGGTCAATTAATTCATTAATTCCAGAAAAGAGAATTGAAAATATTTTACCGGAAGAAGTTCAAGAAGAAGCAAGCGGAATCCCTTGCTGGATATGTAGTGGCGATGTAATTATTGGTAAAGCTTGGGCCTGTCTTGAATGTGGTGCTAGATATCACATGGATGGCCAAGTACCAGGTTGTAATATTACCGAAAAAAGCCACTGTTTACACTGTGACGCTGGAATAGACCAACTAACTGAAGTGTGAAAAATATACGCATTATAGTGCACGTGAAGCGCGAAGCCCTTAGAGGGAAGATTGCTCCCGAGTAACCATGAAGAGAGCGGATTCCGCGCGTTTGGTTCTTGTTTTGCTTTTGTTATCTTTGATTTCTCCTCCTGTTTATGCAGCAGTAGATGTCTCAATATCGGCGTCTCCAAGTTCTCAAGAAGCGGATTCAGATAATCCTGCGGAATATGATATTACAGTAACTAATACTGGTGATGATGACATTACCGTGTCCCTAAGTACGTCTCAAGCTGCTGATTGCAATGGTTTTACTTCTAATGTTGAGCAGGTTAGTGGGACTATTGAATCAGGTCAAAGTGAAACTGTAACTTTGACAGTTTCAGTAAATGACCAGGCTAGTGGAGAATGTGAAACAACAGTCACAGTGACTGCGACAGGAACTCCTCCTGATCAACCTAAAACCGATGATGTCAAGGTTACAACAACTGCAGGTGATGGTGGATTATATTCTGTAACTCTAACTGTTGATGATCAAACTGTTACTTATGATGGTGAAGATGACGAAGTAGTCTGGGAAGTCGATGTCGAGAATACTGGTGAGCAACAAGAAAATATTCAACTCGAGATGACTTCAGATAATGATTGTGAATCTGACGAATTAGATGCTTCTGTAAGTCCGGCTACAGTTCAATTAGAGTCAGGAGATTCTACTACTGTTGATGTAACTGTTGACCTCCCTGATGGTTCTTCAACAGAATCGGGAATCCATTGTTTTATCATAAAAGCAACCGTTACTAATGACCCCAATGCTGCCGATCCAGCCGAAGATAATTTGACACTAACAGTTAATATCCCAGAAGTTAAAGAATGCGATCCATCTCTTCAATTTACTTCTATGAATCTTAATCCTGGAGAAACTGGTTCAAATCGATTTACAGTAGAAAATATAGGAAATACCGAATGGACGGTATCGGCTAGAGCAGTTGCTGATGATTTTGATGTTTCTGACTGGGTTGATTTTTCTGCTCCTTCTAGTGCTTTCCTAGGTGAGAAAAATACTGCTGATGATCAACATACCTTTGAGTTTCAAGTGACACCTGACGATTCTGTCGAGGCCAGCACACAAGTTCCAATAAAAATCCAAGGCCGTTCAGGTACAGAAGTTGGTTGTGAGAAAATAGTGACACTAAATGTTGGTCAATCTTATGATGCCTCAGCATCACTAAGTCAATCCTCATTATCTAATGTTGATCCAGGGACTTCTAAATCGGTATCCATGACAATTACAAACCAAGGCAATGGTGTCGATACTATTCAGATTAGTGCTGCAAATGTGCCTACAGGCTGGCAAGTATCATTCTCACAATCTTCAGTAACGCTGGCTAGTTCTCAGTCAACGAATAATCAAGGCTCTATCACAATCGATGTCTTAGTACCAGAAGGCGCAGCAGCTGGTTCGGATAGTATAACTTTCAACATAGGTCATGGAGGCGGTTCAACGCCATATGCTACGAAAACACTCTCAGTATCTGTTGCTCAAGTTCATGACTTGAGTAGTTCTATAATTTCAGATTCACAAAAAGGCAAGTCTAATCAGATTCTAAGATTCCCTATTGACATAACAAATACAGGCAATGTCGATGATAATTTCAAACTTCAAGCCTGTGATCCGAATGATGTTACTGGTTGTAATAACCCACTTTGGGATTCATCATTTTCGAATTCTCAGGGTGCAACAATTACTCAAATTAGTATAGACTCAGGAGTTACTAAGAAAGTATATCTTGATGTAACAATAGAGGGTGAAGAAAATGGAGACAGGGCTTCAGTATCTGCCGTTATCACGATTTTTGGCACAGATGTCTCATCTTCACACGTCTTTAACATCGAAGTTTCTAATTTTAATTATGGTATGAGCATAACTCCTGTTGAGCCAGGGGAGATACCTGACGAACTTCAAGTTCAATTACCACCGGGAGGGACTGGAGAAGTGTCCTTTTGGGTTGAAAATACAGGTGATTTCCCAAATGGTGATAATGCGGTAATTACAATCGCAGGAATGGAGTCTACAGTTCTCAGAACATTGAAAGTTAATGGTGTGGCTACTGATGAACCATTCCATGTCGATGTAGGCCTGAGAACAGAGTTCTGGTCACTTTAGATTTCGAAGTTTTGGATGGTGTGCAAAGTGGTGCTTCAGGGCTCATTAAAGTCTTAGCCGCTTCCGAACTAAATGCGATTGAAAGTACATCGGTGAATCTTTTAATTGATGTTATTACTATACATGATCTTAGGATGGTAATTGAAGAAGCGACTTCCCAAACGGTTGACTATCCTGAGAAAGCCGTATTTACTATTTATGTTACTAATCATGGCAATGTCGAAGAAACGGTTGTGATAGAGTCTTCAGATCCACTTAGGTTCTGGTCAGTCAATGCAGTTGATGATGAGTTTAAACTAGCTCCCGGTGAAACAAGAGAGGTTGAGATAAGGGTAACTCCACCCAATGATTTATTCCAAGATGACACTTATGATTTTACAATTATAGTAATGCCAAAAGGTCTGCCTGTGGCAGGACAACCTCTTGACCTTTCAGTTACAGCAGAAATGTCTATTGGAATTTCTATCCTTTCAGATGAAGTGGTCCAGATATTAGTTTGGACATCTATCATAATCGGGGTACTGCTAGTCATAATGTTGGTAATGAGGTCACGTAACGAGAGCCGAAGAATCCTCGAAGCATTGGAACTAGAATCTAAGCCTTAACTGTCAAGTTGAAAATCATTGTTAGGTTACACTTATTGCCCTAATTTTAGTGGGCGCGTCTAACGGTCCCTCAGGGGCCGGGTTGTGAGCCCCATGACGTCTGTTTCCGAAGCATATCTAGGACTCGCTGTTATGACTTTAGTCGGCATAGGATTTCCAGTAGGTAGTTTCATCGCATCTAGGCTTCTAAGGCCGGTTGTCGACCCTAATGATTCTACTAAAACACGCTCTTGGTTATTACCTGGTTATGANGTTGATCAGTCTTTGTATGTGCGACGCGAGAGTACTTACGAATGTGGCTCTGCTCCCGTTGGAGATGCTCATATTAATTTCCATTTCCAATATTATTGGTACGCGATTATATTCTTGGTATTCGATATTGCTTTCATGTTCTTAGCATTCGGCGGTATAATTTCAATCCAACAAGAAAT
>JGI24928J39210_1000184_pt1 | contig 10780 bp, 9 predicted proteins | sample AOAMet2_C43A7_35_2_FD_39210 | JGI IMG/M metagenome (IMG submission 39210) | reverse complement strand
AGGATTGTTCAGACCAACCATAAGACAGGTTACCAGTTCAGACACAAGAATTGTTGCTCACAAAAGCGCTGGATTAGCAGCTCAAAACTTTATGTTAAGTATGTCAGCAATTGGTTATGATACTTGTCCTATGGAGGGATCAGATACTTTAATGGTAAAAAACATATTAAATCTTCCATACAAATCTGAAATAAATATGGTTATTGGGTGTGGAATTAGAACAAAGGAAGGGATTTATGGAGATCAATTAAGAGTTCCTTTTAATGATGTATATCGTTATATTTGACAAATTTTATTAATGAACACATCTCTTTTTAAAGAAATTTGTAGTACTTATGCTACAGGAGTTACTATAATAACCTCTAAAGACAATAATATAGATTATGGATTTACAGCTAATTCATTTTGTTTAAACAAAGAAGCTAAATCAAATATCCCTTTAAAAAAAAATAGTTTTTTTAATGTAAGTATCTTAAGTAATCTTCAAAAAGATATTTGTTATCAGTTTGCTAATAATAAATTAAGTCAAAAAGAAAGGTTTAGTGGAGTTGAAACAACTAAATCCAAAAATAATGTAAAAATAATATCAAATTCTTGTTCTTTTCTTGAATGTAAAATAACAGATATAATAAGTGCTGGAGATCATTTTATATATATTGGTAAATGTTTAAGTGGTGAAATAAATAAATCTAATTTAAATCCTTTAATATATCATAAAGGAAAAACACTATAAATTATCTAATCCCTCTTTTAACCAATTTAAGTATTTGTCTTTAGAAGTATACTGTATTGGTTTATTAAGTATTCTTAAATTATTATCTAAGAGTACATAATACGGTTGCGAAGCACTTTTGAAGTTAATTGCTTGAAAAGTAGCTCCCTTCTCTCCTACTGTTTTAATAATTTTTTCTTTACCAGACTTGTATTTTAATGTGATGAAATCTTTAACATCTAACTCCTTTCTATCGTCTACATACAGAGATATTAAAACAAAATTATCATTAATCAAACTATAAACTTCAGGATCAGTCCAAACGTTTTCTTCAATCCTCCTACAATTTACACATGCCCATCCTGTAAAATCTAATAATATTGGTTTGTTTTGAGATTTAGCGTAACTAAGACCTGAATCAAAGTCTTTAAAGCATGTAAAGCCCAAAGGACAATCATTTGATTTACTATAAATAGAATAAAATGCAGGAGGAGTAAAACCACTTAACATTCTAGCTTTATCAGAACCGTTTTGTAACAAAGCTGGAAATAGATAAACTGAAAATCCTAAAACAAAAAAACCTAGAATAAGATTAAATTTTGATGTTACAACATTTTTACTCTCATGAGGGAATTTATATAAACCTAATAAATACAAGGACAAAGAAAAAGAAATCAATACCCATATTCCAATAAAAACTTCTCTTTTAAGTATCCCCCAATGTTCAACTAAGTCGGCATTAGACAAAAACTTGAATGCAAAACCTAATTCTAAAAAACCTAAAATTACTTTAAAGGTATTCATCCATCTCCCAGATTTAGGAAGAGTAGTTAGCAAATTTGGGAATAAGGCAAAAATTGTAAATGGTAAAGCTAAAGCAACTCCAAAACCTAACATCCCTATGGTTAACTGAATTGCGCCACCTTGAGATGAAATTGAACCAACTAACAAAGAACCTAAAATTGGACCAGTACAGGAAAATGATACTAGTACCAAAGTTAATGCCATAAAAAAAACTCCTATGTATCCACCTATAGAGTTAGATTTTGAGTCAATTGAATTAACCCATTTTGAAGGAATTGTTATTTCATAGAAACCAAAAAATGAAAACGCAAACAAAATAAAGACTACGAAAAAGAAAATATTCAATCCCGCATTTGTTGATATACTGTTTAATATTTCTGGATCAATTGAATCAAGAAAATGAAAAGGAATACTTAAGGACAAATAGATACCAACTATAAATAGACCGTATATTATTGCATTGAACTTGGAATTCTGTTCAGATTTGTTACTTGTAAAGAACGAAACAGTCAATGGAATCATTGGAAAAACGCATGGTGTAAGAAGTGCTAATAAACCACCTATAAATCCAAGTATAAATAGATTTAAATATGAATTAGAAGTCAAAGCTGAACTATCGTTAATTGTAGATAATAATTCCGTGTTTTTTAAATCAATTGCTAATGCATTGTTGTTTTCATAGATATCGGATGTTAAATCTACATTTTCAATAGCTAATGTTGATCCGTCAAAATTAAAAATAAGATTTGCTTCTCTAAAAATACATACAACGTCGTCACAAGCCTGATATGCAATTACAGCAGGTATATTATCAATAATTTTATTAGTCTCAATTAATTGTGTGAAAGTTGATTGATTTTCAAAATAAGATTGTTCAATCTGAAAAATAGGATCAAATTTTGTTATTGATTGAGACTCACTAACATCTCCAATTAATTTAATGGATTGTGATTTATTATCAAAAATAAACTCTGTTGGAATCGCTCCCCCAGATAATAAGTTCTGTGAATATAACCTCCACTTGTTCTGAATGTTAGCTGTAGTAACTAGTTCAAAAGTGTTTTCAGAAATCTTTTTTACCTTAGTCTCAAAAGTTATTGGATCCTGAGAATAACCAAGAAAACTTAGAGTTAAAAATAATATTACTAAAAAATTATTTTTCAAAGAATGATATTTTTAAATTAGAATCAGTGTCACTATACTTTCTTTTATCAAATCTTATGCCAATTACCCATAAAATATGATCTTGATCAGTTAGCACATATTGTTTATCTTTTTCAAATTTAGACAGCTTATTGTCTTTTAATAATTTAGACACTAATTTTTTTCCATTCATCCCTGTTGGATAAATCAAATCACCGGGTTGACATTTTCTGATTATTAAAGGAAAATTAATTTGATCTTTAATTAAGTATAAAGATTTTTTGTCATTAACGTAATTACCTTCTTCTACTAGGATATTTTCTGGAAACAAGAAATCATTTTGGTTATTATAAAAATAATCTATTTTAATATTTTTAGTATTTTTTTTAATTATTAGATGTGTCCTATTGCTTAAAATAGAATATAGTTTAGAAGTAATAATTTTTCCAGTTTCAGCTTTACATAAACTAACAATTTGATCTGTGTTTTTAAATCCATAATCAGTAAACAAATTAAAAATCATTACACTTGACAAATCTTTAAGTGCTGTTTTTAAGATTAAAATTTCATCATTTTTAGTTTTAAAATTAATGGACTTAAAATTTTCTGTATGTTCTTTTAAGATTAAATTAGATTCATTTAGACGAACTAAGGTTTTAGAAAAGTTACTTGTAAAATTAGAATCAATATCAATAAAGACTGGAACTAACTTATTACGAATTTTATTTCTCAAATAATCGTTTTTTAAGTTAGAAGAATCTTCTCTCCATTTAATATTATTATCATTAGCATAATCAATTATTTGAGATTTATTAAAGGGCAGTAAAGGTCGAACTACTTTATTATTAATTGAATTTATACCAGTAAGACCATCAATTCCAGTAGATCTAGTTAAATTAATCAAAAATGTTTCTATAGAATCATTTAAATGATGAGCAGTTAATATAAAATCATATTTATATAACTCAAGTAATTCATAAAACCAATCATACCTTAATTTTCTAGCAGCCATTTGGACTGAATGCTTAGGTATATTAATATTAAAATCTTTTATATAAAACGGGACAGATATTTTATTGCATAAATTTTCAACAAAAAAACTATCATCATCACTTTCTTTATGCCTCAATTTAAAATTACAATGTGCAACTCCAATTTTATAATTCATTTTATTTAAAAGGTGCAAAAGAACCACGCTGTCAATACCTCCACTAACACAAACCAATAATTTTTTGCCATGTAAAAAAGACAAATCATTATCAATGTGTTTATTAATTAGATCTAACATTCTTAACAATATTACATTAAAAAAGTATATAAATTAAGTTAATGATAAAATCATTGCTTTACCTTTTAACAAGCATTCATCATATTCGTTTACCCCTTTTGATTTAGCAGTAATAGCACTACCTACATGAAAAGACAAGTGTTTACTCTCAGAATCATATATAAGTGACCTTATAACTACATTAAAATCAAAATTACCATAAGGATCTATAAAACCAACAGCTCCACTGTAAAGCCCTCTTTTTGTTTCCTCAAGTTCATCAATTATTTTCATTGCTTTAACTTTAGGAGCTCCAGTCATACTGCCCATTGGAAAACTACCCTCAATTATTTTACTAATTTTCAAAGAAGAATCAACTTTAGATTCAATTGTAGAAATCATTTGATGAACTTGTTTAAAAGGATAAACCTCACATAATTCCTTAACCTTAACAGAACCTGGTTTTGAAAATCTTGACATATCATTTCTTACTAAATCTACAATCATTATATTTTCAGACCTTTCTTTAGGATCAAGGCTTAAATTATCCTTTAATTTTTTATCAATAACAAAATCTATATCTCGTCTACTTGTACCTTTAATGGGTTGACTAATTAGTTTGTTATTATTTCTTTTTAAATATCTTTCTGGTGAAGAGCAAATTAAATGTAATTTTTTGTTTTTAAAATAAACACTCATTGGAGATTTAGATATTTTATTAAGATTTTTATAAACGTAAAGTGGATTTATTTTAGCATGTTCACTAAACCACTCAAAACAAAAGTTGGCTTCATATACATCTCCTCTATTAATATGGTTTTTTAATACATCTATCTTATTTAAATATTGTTCTTTATTAAGTTTTTGGCTTAGTGTAGGAGGATTAAAAGGATTGTTTTCATTTTTACAATTCAAACTATTAATAGTGTTCCAATCTTCAATAATTAAATTAGATTCTAAATACAAAGCTTCAACATAATCATTTTTAATGATCCATATTTTTTTTGGCTGATAAAAATATAGATTAGGTAAGTTAAAATTGTCAGGATTATTACTTTTTAAATTTTCAATCTCATTTTTTAAATCATAATTTAAATATCCGAATACCCAGTCATCAACTTTTTTTAAATAATTATCCAGTTTCTGTGTGGAATTATTTTTTGTAAAAGGTATCTCCGACTCCAATTCAACAGCACATATGCACTCATATTGTTTAATATTAGAACTGTAGTTGTTTGAATTTAAAAATGAAGAGTAAGTAAACTTATTTGACCACTTTAATAATTTATCTCTAAAAAGATTTAAATCTTCAAGTTTAAATTTTTTAGAAAATCTTTTCAATTTTTTTTTCTTCAAATTTACTTAATTGTTTTTTTTAAAATATATTTTGTTTGTTAAATATTTTTGTAGACATTTACAATGTGATTAACAATAGATATTTTAATTTTTCTTTAAACGCATCGGCAACCCGTCGTGCCCGCCCTTTTGGGTATATATCTATTTAGGAAACTAGGTGAGTCCAGTTTCATTTCAATTCATTCTTAACTAAAATTTTAACATCTTGGACATTACTGTTGCTTCTTTGAAGCATATAAAATATTGTGATATTATATCAAAATCTATTAGTTCTTCAGCAAAAACTAGAGGAACAGGAATAGCTTTAAGATCACCCGAATACATTAGAAAAAAAATTGAAAATGGCAACGCTGTTATTGCAATCAAAAAAAATGATTTTGCTGGATTTTGTTATATAGAAATATGGGGGCATGGAAAATATGTTGCTCATTCAGGACTAATAGTTAATCCATTATTTAGAGGAAAAGGACTTGCGAAAAAAATTAAGAAATTAACATTTGAACATTCAATCAATAAATATCCAAACGCTAAGATATTTGGAATTACCACTGGCTTACCAGTTATGAAAATAAATTATCAATTGGGATATAAACCAGTAACTTTTTCTGAGTTAACAAGCGATGAAGAATTTTGGAAAGGATGTCAAACATGTAAAAATTACGACGTATTAAACAGAACAAATAAATCCATGTGTCTTTGCACGGGGATGCTTTATGAACCAAAAAATAAATCATGAAAAAAATAGTACTTGCTTACAGTGGAGGATTGGACACCTCATATTGCTTAAAAAAATTATCAATTGATAATGAGGTTCATGCAGTTAATATTAATACTGGAGGTTATACAATTGAAGAATCTAATAAAATTAAAGAAAAAGCTATAAAATTAGGTGCTTATTCATTCACATCTATAGATGCAGTTGACTTATTTTACAATACAATAATTAAATATTTAGTTTTTGGAAATGTATTGAGAAATAACACTTATCCCCTATCAGTAAGTTCTGAAAGAACAATTCAGGCTATGGAAATAGTAAATTATGCTAAAAAAAACAAAGCAACTCACATAGCTCATGGAAGTACAGGTGCAGGAAATGATCAGGTTAGATTTGATACTATATTTCAAATACTTGCTCCAGAAATAAAAATATTATCTCCAATAAGAGATTTAAAACTAACAAGAGAGGAAGAAATTGATTTTTTAAATCAGCAGGGAATAAAATTATCTTGGGAAAAAGCAAAATATTCAATCAACAAAGGGCTCTGGGGAACAAGTGTAGGTGGAGATGAGACTTTGACTTCAGATTTAAAATTACCTAGTAAAGCGTATCCAGGAAGTTTAAAAAATAAAAGTTCTAAAGAAATAACCCTAACATTTAAAAATGGAGAAATAAGTGGAATAAATGGAGAAAAATATGATCCAGTTACATGTATTGAATTAATTTCAAAACAATGTAACGATTACTGTATTGGAAGAGATATTCATGTTGGTGACAGTATAATTGGAATTAAAGGAAGGGTAGGATTTCAAGCGGGCGGACCTATGTTGATAATTAAATCCCATCATCTTTTAGAAAAACACACATTAACAAAATGGCAACAGTTCCAAAAAGATCAGCTTTCTAATTTTTATGGAATGCACTTACACGAAGGTCAATACTTGGATCCTGTTTTAAGAGATATTGAAAGTTTTCTTCAAAGCAGTCAAATAAATGTGAATGGAGATGTTCATATTACATTACACCCTTTCAGATTTGAGTTAAATGGAATTTGTTCTAAAAATGATTTAATGAACAGAGAATTCGGAACATATGGGGAAATTAATAATAAATGGTCTGCAGATGATGCAAAAGGCTTTATAAAAATAGTTTCAAATCAAAACAAAATACATCAGTATGTCAATAAAAAATAAAATTAAAGTAGGTATAGTTGGAGCATCTGGATATACCGGAGGAGAACTCTTAAGACTATTAGTTCATCATGAAGGTGTTGAGATAGTATTTGCATACAGTACAACTAACAATGGTAAATTAGTTAGTGATGTGTACTCTGAACTAATTGATGAGATTAATATTGAATTTACTAATACAATCAAAGAAAGTGATGTAATTTTTCTATGTCAAGGTCATGGAAAATCGTATGATTTTTTATTAACAAGTTCAATTAATCAAAAAACTAAAATNATTGATTTAAGTCAAGATTTTAGATTAGAGAAATCTATTACAATAGGAAAAAATACAAGAAAATTTACTTATGGGTTACCTGAATTACAAAAAAACCTGATTAAATCCTCAAAAAATATAGCAAACCCTGGATGTTTTGCCACGGCACTACAATTAGCTTTATTACCGTCAATTAATTCAAACATTATAAATGGTGATATACATTCAAACGCAATTACTGGAAGCACTGGGGCTGGAATAATACCATCTAACACTACTCATTTCAGTTGGAGAAATAACAATGTTTCGTCTTATAAAGAATTTAATCATCAACATCTTGATGAAATTAAATATACATTCAATAAAAAATCTATAAAAAAATATAATTTAAACTTCATTCCCTTAAGAGGGAGTTTCACAAGAGGAATTTTTTCAACAAATTATTTTAATTGTGAATCTAAAATAAATGATGTTAAGGAGATTTATAAGCAATTTTATTATAACCACCCCTTTATAATCATTTCTGAAAATGAAATCAATTTAAAACAAGTAATTAATACTAATAAGTGTATTCTTCATCTTTCATTATTAAATGGAAAATTAATAATTACTTCAATTATCGACAATTTATTAAAAGGAGCATCTGGGCAAGCTGTTCAAAATATGAATTTAATGTTTGGATTAAATGAAACTGAGGGATTAAGACTTAAATCATCAATTTTTTAAAATATAAAAATGAGTTTATTCAATGTTTACCCCTTGTATAAAATGACACCATCATATGCTAAAATGTGTTATGTATATGATAAAAATGGAACAAAGTATTTGGATCTATATGGGGGCCATGCAGTAATATCAATAGGACACAGTCATCCAACGTATGTCAAAGCATTAACTAATCAGTTAAATAATATAGGATTTTATTCAAATTATATTATAAATGAATTACAACTCAGAGTTGCTAATGAAATTAAAATTCAATCTAAGTGTACTGATTATAATCTGTTTTTTTCTAATAGCGGAGCTGAGGCAAATGAAAATGCCCTACAAGTTGCTTCATTTTACACAAAAAAATCTAGGATAATAGCATTTAGAAATTCTTTTCACGGAAGAAGTAATGCAGCATTAAGTATTACTGATAATCCTNGTATTAAATCTAAATTAAATGAAAAAATAAATGTAACGTTTCTTGATTTTAATGATAATAATAATTTTGATAAAGAAATTTCTAAAGGAGATGTAAGTTCAGTAATATTTGAATCAATTCAAGGCGTTGGAGGATTAGATGAACCAGAAACTAAATTTGTAAAATATATTTCAAAACAATGTAAAAAACACAATACTTGTTTAATAGCAGATGAAGTTCAATCTGGTTTTGGAAGAACAGGTGATTTCTTTGCATTTCAAAAGCATGGTATCGAACCTGATATAATTTGTATAGCCAAAGGAATGGGTAATGGTTTTCCTGTTGGTGGAATTTTAATTAAAGATCATATTAAATCAAAATATGGAATGCTAGGAACAACATTTGGAGGAAACCATTTAGCTTGTTCTGCAGTTTTAGCAGTGCTAAATACTATTAAAAAAGAAAAGTTATTACAAAATTCAAAGTCTCTTGAAAATTATTTTAGAGAAAAAATTTCATTAATTAGGGCAGTAAAAAAAATTAAAGGAAGAGGACTAATGTTGGGCTTAGAATTTGATTTCGATGCATCTGAGTTAAGAAAGAATTTAATTTTTAAACATAAAATTTTCACTGGAGGAAGTGCAAACAAGAATTTGTTAAGAATTCTTCCTCCGTTGAATATCCAAAAAAAGCATATAGATAAACTTTACAATGCATTAAAAATAGAATTATCATGAAAAACTTTATAAACTCGGGTGATATAATTAATTATCAGTATTTATTGAATGAAATTAATAAACATAAAAATGATAAGTCAGACTTAAGTTTTATTGGAAAAAACAAAGTTATAGGTCTTTTATTTTTTAATCCAAGTCTTAGAACCAGATTAAGTACACAAAAGGCAGCAATGAATCTTGGATTTAAATCTATTGTAATGAACTTTAGGGATGATGGATGGCAACTTGAATTTGATGAGAATATTATTATGTCAGGAAATAAAGCAGAGCATGTAAAAGATGCAGCTAAAGTAATATCTCAGTATTGTGACATTTTAGGAATTAGAGCGTTTGCTGAACTGAAACATAAAGAAATTGATAATAGTGATAAAATAATTAATTCTTTTGTTAAATACGCAACTATTCCCATTTTAAACCTAGAAAGTTCAATAGCACATCCCCTTCAAGCACTTGCTGATGCTGCTACGATTAATGAAAATATAAATACCAACAATCCTAAAATAGTTTTATCATGGGCACCTCATCCAAAGCCTCTTCCCCACGCTGTAGCTAACTCATTTATAAATATGTGTAAAATCAATAACTATGACTTAACTATTACAAATCCAAAAGGATATGATTTAAGTAAAAAAATTACTGAGGGAATTCAAATTATAAACGATCAAGAACTAGCTTTTAAAAATGCAGATTTTATTTATGCTAAAAATTGGTCTAGTTATGACCAATATGGTAAGGTACTTTTAAATGATGACTCGTGGATAATAAATGAAAACAAAATGAAATTAACTAACAATGCTTTTTTCATGCATTGTCTTCCGATAAGAAGAAATGTAGTGGTAACAGATTCAGTATTAGACTCAAATAGATCACTTGTTATTCAGCAGGCCAATAATAGAACATATGCGACTCAAACTATATTAAAAGAATTAATAAGTAATGAAAAATAAATTAACTATTATAAAAGTTGGAGGAGGAATATTAAATGAAAGAAAATTATTTGAAATTTTTTTAGAAAATTATTCCAAAATCAAGGGATTAAAATTATTAGTTCATGGAGGTGGTGTTATTGCGTCTAATTATATGATTAGACTTGGAATTCCAGTTAAAATGAATGAAGGAAGAAGAATAACAGACTCAGACACATTAGATGTTGCTGTAATGACTTATGCTGGACTCATAAATAAAAATATAGTTTCAACTCTTCAAAAGTTCAATTGTAATGCTATTGGTCTTTGTGGTGCAGATGCAAATTTGATTACATCAAAAATTAGAGAGATTAAAGAAATTGATTATGGATTGGTTGGAGATATTTTAAGTATAAATGATAATTTTATTAATCAATTATTGAAATTAAAAATTTCTCCAATTATTTGTTCTCTCACTCATAATGGAGAAGGTCAAATATTAAATACAAATGCAGATAGTATTGCATCTGAAATATCAATAAAACTATCTAAAAATTACGATGTAACTC
>JGI24928J39210_1000183_pt1 | contig 10787 bp, 5 predicted proteins | sample AOAMet2_C43A7_35_2_FD_39210 | JGI IMG/M metagenome (IMG submission 39210) | reverse complement strand
TTCAGGTTTAATTCAGAGTTTTCTAGATTATAGGTCAAAACCTGATCAATATTCTATTGGTAAAAAACACAGATATGAAAATAATCAAAATAGAGATGAGTCTAATTCAAATAATTTACAGAAGAAAAAAATCAATATAATTTCCACATCAAAGAATGTAAATCAAGCAAAATATTTATCAGATACCTTATCAAAAATATATAGTGAAGATAGATCTGCAAAAGTTTATGTTTTTTTTGCAAATCAAAAATTGGTAAAGCTTGTAGATTTTTATGATAACAACAACAATTTAAAATTTATATCAAATTACCATCTTTTTGATTCTAAAATTTCAGCTTATGATCATGTTATAATCACAAATATGAATGAAGGATTTTTCCCTTTTAGTGATATTAAAGAAGGTGTTTTATCTAATTCTGAAAAACTAGAATTTGACGACATGTCTCAATATGATCAGGAAAACAAAATTTCAAAAATATTTTATGAATTGATTAATAAATCTAAAGAAATTCACTTAATCTATGATTCTGATTTAAAATCTTTTATGAGTGGTGAGGAGAGCAGATATATTAAACAATTAGAATTATTGAAGACAGATTCTTATATCTGTAATAGACAGGTAATAGAACAAAAAATTAAAACTATTAAAAATGAATCGCCAATAATTATAAAAGACAGTTTGATAGATGATAGAATAGAGAGTATTCTAAAGACAGGAATATCTGCTTCAACTTTAAATTTATTTATTAAGAATCCATACTTTTTTTACGAACAGAAAATACTTAATGTTAATGATTTTGAAGAATCAAAATATTTAAATTATATGGATCAGGGTACATTAATTCATAAGGTAATTGAAAAAATATATGAGCCATATTTAGGAATAATTCTTGAAGTAAAACATTTAGATTTAATGAAAGAAAAGCTTGAAAAAGAATCAATAAATTCTTTTGTTGAACTTTATTCCAAAGAACCACAAGGAAAAAATTTGATATTTATTGAAGTATTAAAAGAATACATTAATAATACTCTTGAGTATGAAAAAGATCAACTAAAAAATCAAAATGCACAGATTAAAATCATCTCTTTAGAAAAGAAAGTATCTACCAATATTACAGTTAATAATAAAGATGTAAAGCTAAATGGTATCATTGATAGAATTGATATGTTTAATGGAGGGTTAAGAGTTATTGATTACAAATCTGGATTAGTAAATCAAGGTGTATTAGATTTAAAAAATATTGGAAGTGTTAAAACAGATCATAAATACTCTTATTTACTCCAGTTACTTTTTTATAAATATTTAGCTGAAAGCTGTTATGAAAGTCAAGAAATTACTGAAATAGGAATATGTTCATTGAAAAAAAGAAACTCTCCATTTATGTTTGTTGAAAATCAATCAACATTATCTTCTAATGAAATTAAAATGATAATATCAGAGGTTATAACAGATATCCTAGAAACAAATGAATTTATTGATTCGGGAAATCCTTTATAACAATACTAGAAACTATTTTTCCAGAAATTAAAGAAGGACACCAGGCCCAGGAACAGTTAATTGTCCCGTAAAATAGAGACCTTTTATCTTTTTACTTTTAATCTTTGGCTTAAAGATTGAAGTCTGAAATAATGTATTAGCAAGTCCATATGCATGCCTTTATAGGAATTATAGTCATTTATAAAATCTTCAACACAGAATGATTTTTTATAGATTATATGATCACTAATTTTCTCTCCAGCAACCTCCTCAATTCTTTTAAGCACAATTTGTAAATATTTATCTCTAATGTTTTCTTCATCCTTTAAATCAGGAGCTATAGGGATTAGTATAAAACAGTTTTCATGTCCTTCTGGAGCCATGCTTTTATCAGTTAAAGAAGGAAAATTTAAATAAAAAAGAGGAGATTCAGGCCATTTAGGATTATCATAGATCTCAGATGCATGGTTACTAAAATCACCATCAAAAAAAAGATTATGATGATTCAGTTTTTCAATTTTTTTATCTAAACCAATATAAAATAGAAGTGAAGAAGGGGCAAATGTTTTTTTGTCCCAATAAGAATCAGAATAATTTTTAAGATGACCTGGAATTAGTTTTTCTGTATGATTATAATCTGCTCCACTAATTATAATATCACATAAAAAAGTATTTCCATTGGAAATAACTCCTTTTACTTTTTTATTTTCAACTAATATTTCATCAACTTGATGATCTGATTTAAAATTTACTCCTTTTTCTAATGCAAGTTCAATCATAGATTCAACAACCCTATGCATTCCTCCTTTTTCAGGGAACCAAGTTCCTAATCCAAAATCTGCATGATTCATTATATTATAAAAAGCTGGAGTGTTTTCAGGTTTTGCACCAAGGAATAAAGCTGGAAACTCTAGAATCTGTTTAAGCTTATTATCTTTAAAGTATTTAGCTACTTCAGATTTTATATTGGTAGCAAAATATCTTAATCTTCTAATTGTTCCCAATGTGATTAATTCTAAGATTGATTCTCCAGGTTTATAGACAACTTTTTCCATAGCAATGGAATAATTTTTTTTAGCTTCAGCCATAAATTTCATAAGCTGTTTTGATGAACCCTTTTCATGTTTTTCAAAAGTCTGACTAATTTTTTCAAGACTATCTCCAATGTCTATAAAGTCGTTTTTCCCAAAGTAAACTCGGTAAGCGGGATCTAATTTTTTAAGAGAGTAATAATCTTCAACTCTTTTATTAAAATCATTAAAATACTTTTCGAAAACATCAGGCATCCAATACCATGATGGACCCATATCAAAAGTAAACCCGTTTGCTTTGAATTTTCTTGCTCTTCCCCCATAAGATGTATTTTTTTCAAGGATAGTTACATCATAACCTTTATCTGCTAGATATGTTGCAGCAGAAATTGAGGAAAAACCAGATCCAATAATTATGATTTTTTTAGTCATCTTTGGATGTCATATAGTCATAAACAATAGAAGCTAAAACTATAATCATTGAGAGAATAACTATAAATACAACAAATGATTTGCTCATATTTTAAATATTGAATGATAAAAGTATAAAATATCGTAGATTTAATTTAATTATGAGGACGTTTTTAGATAAGAAATTTTTATTAATTATAATTCTAATTACATCATGTAATGAAACTCCAGACAACAATTCTAACCAAGTAAATAACGAAGAGAAAATAATTGAAGCAGTTTTTGAAATTCCAATAGTTCTTGACGACGAGTTTAAACAAGAAAACAATCTTGATGACTGGACTGAATTTAGTCGATTAGAATATTATATTCTAGCCTTAGCAAATTCAATAAGTGGTTATCTTGAAAACGATTCTAATTATATAACAGAAAATCTAAATTCTCTTAGCAATTATTCAAGTGAAATTTCACGCTCAGAGTTTCAGTTATATAAGGATAGACCTGAAATAAAAGGTAGATTAAAACTCTTAAATATTCAAATTCAAAATACAAACCTTAACATTAAAGATTGGGACAAAGAGAAGGGGCTTGAAGAGTTAAATAAAATATTAAAATTCTATAACTACTCAGTAAACATTATTAAATCAATTTCAAATGATGATTTAATGAACTAGAGATTCTTTTTTAATTTATCAATTTGAAATTCAATTTCAGAATCCTCTATTCTTCTAAATAACATTTCTTTATTAGTAATTATAAAGTTGAAATCTATTTCACTACCTAGATCATCAATATTAGACCATCCAGTTTTATTAATCCCAATCATTTTTTTTAGTTTTTCAGATGTAAAAGGTAAAAAAGGTTCAGAAAGAACTGCTAGATATGAAACTATTTCAAAAGAGGTTTTTAGTATTTGCTCAACACGTTCTGGATTTTCACTTTTTATTTTCCATGGTTCATTATCAGCCAGGTGTTTGTTCCCTATTCTGGCAATACCAATTAAATTTTTTAAAGCTTCTCTAAATTTAAACTCATCTAAATTTGATTCCATTTCATTTTTAAGAGAAACTACTTCTTTAAGAATTTTATTATCACTATCATCTAAAGCCTTAGGATTAGGTATTTTTCCTTCATAATATTTATCTATTAAAGAAAGTACACGGTTAGTGAAGTTACCATATATCGCAACTAATTCACTATTGTTTCTAGTTTGAAATTCTTTCCATGTAAAGTCATTGTCCTTTGTTTCAGGACATGTTGCAGTAAGAACATACCTAAGAACATCCTGCATGTCAGGAAACTCAATTAAATATTCATGAAGCCATACTGCCCAATTTCTTGAGGTAGATATCTTATCTCCTTCTAGATTAAGAAATTCATTTGCTGGCACATTTTTGGGTAAAATAAAATCCCCAAACATTTTTAACATTATTGGAAAAATGATACAATGAAAGACAATATTATCTTTTCCTATAAAATGTATAAGGTTGGTTTTAGGATTTTTCCAATAGTGCTCCCAATCTTTGTTATTATTTTTAGCCCATTCTTTAGTGGATGAAATATATCCAATAGGAGCTTCAAACCAAACATATAATACTTTTCCATCATCACCATCNACTTTAACAGGGATGCCCCAGTCTAAATCTCTAGTAACNGCTCTAGGCTTCANNCCACTGTCAAGCCAGGATTTAACTTGCCCAATTACATTAGCTTTCCATTTATCCTTATTTTCAACAGTTATCCAATTTCTAAGGAATTCTTCATACTCATTAAGTTTTATATAATAATGTTTTGTTTCTTTCAAAACAGGAGTAGAATCTGATATTGTTGATTTTGGATTTTTTAATTCTTCTGGNCTCAAAGTTGAGCCACATTTTTCACATTGATCACCATATGCATCTTTAGCATTACATATTGGACAATCTCCTGAGATATATCTATCAGCTAAAAATTGATTTTCTTTAGAATCATAAAATTGTTCAGATTTTTTTAGTGAAAAAAGATCTTTCTCTTTAAGTGTATTAAATAACTCTAATGATGTTTCATGATGAATTTTTTNGGATGTCCTTGAGTAGTTGTCAAATGAAATTCCAAATTCTTTAAAAGATGATTTTATTATATTATCATATTTATCAATCAACTCTTTAGGAGAAATAGATGCTTTTTTTGAAGCTAAAGATATTGCAACACCATGTTCATCACTTCCACATATAAATGCAACTTCATTATCAGTGAGTCTTTTGTATCTCGCATATATATCTGCAGGTATATAAACACCTGCTAAATGCCCTATATGAATCGGGCCATTAGCATATGGCAAAGCTGCGGTAATTGTAAAAGTTTCTTTATTTTTTACCATTAAAAACTATTGATAATTATTGAAAACGAATCCAAGATAAAATATTAAATTAGTAATTGAAACTATTCCCAAATGTTTTTAATTTTTGATACAGAAACTACTGGATTACCAAAAAAGTGGAGCGCACCTCTTACAGATTTTGATAACTGGCCAAGAGCAATTCAAGTTGCTTGGCAAGTCCATGATATAAATGGAGATTGTATATCTAATCAAAGTTATATTGTCCATCCTGATGGTTTTACTATTCCATATGACTCAGAAAAAATACATGGAATTTCAACTCAATTAGCAAAAAAAATTGGAGTAGATATTAATTTTGTTTTGAATAAGTTTAATGAGGATCTAAAAAAATCACAATTTATATGTGGACATAATTTAAACTTTGATGAAAAGATTATGGGGTCAGAATATCTTAGATCTAATGGAAACAATCCACTACAAGATTTCCCGAAAATAGATACTTGTACAGAAGAAACTGCAGGAATTTGTATGCTTAAGGGCGGAAGAGGGAGGAAGTTTAAACTCCCAACTTTAATGGAACTCTATACACATCTGTTTAATGAAAAATTTGAATCTGCTCACAATGCTTCTGCGGATGTTGAAGCAACAGCTTTATGTTTGTTTAAGTTATTAAAAGAACAAAAAATCCATCCTAATTCTCTTTCAAACCATGTAGATATTATTGAAAAACTTACGGATCTTGATCTTAACAAGATTAAAGTAGTTGATATAATTCACATAGATCTATTTGAAGAATCGAAACTTTTAAAGGAAAGTGTAAAGCCAGAAATTAAGCAAGAATCTATTCCAATTAACGAGACTTCACAAGAATTTAAATTCGGCCACTTACATTCCTATACTCAATTTTCAATTTTACAATCGACGTCAAAGATTTCAGATTTATTAAAATATTCAATAGAACATTCTCATGATGCAATGGCTATTACAGATAAATCAAATCTTATGGGTGCATTTCATTTTATAAAGACACTCAAAAATTATAATGAAAATCTAAAGGAAGGTCAAAAATATATAAAGCCAATTGTGGGTTGTGAATTAAATGTATGTGAAAATCATTTAGATAAATCCAATAGAGATGATGGTTATCAAATGATTTTTTTAGCAAAAAACAAAAATGGTTTTAGAAATATTTCAAAATTGAGTTCAATTGCTAATATTGATGGTTTTTATTACCTCCCAAGGATTGATAAAAATGTTCTTAGTAAATATTCTGAGGATATAATTGTTTTATCTGGAGGTTTAAGAGGTGAAATAGCTTCTAAAATTTTAAATCAAGGAGAAGAAAAAGCTGAAGAATCTTTGAGCTGGTGGAAAGATACTTTTGGGTCAGATTTTTATTTAGAAATTCAAAGACATAAACAAGAAAATGAAGATTACGTTCTTCCTATCATTAAAGAATTTAGTAGTAAGTATGAAATAAAACTTATTGCAACAAATAATACTTTTTATACTACTCAATCGGAAGCTAATGCTCATGATATATTATTATGTGTTAGAGATGGAGAGAAACAATCTGTTCCAATTGGAAGAGGAAGAGGGTTTAGATATGGTTTGCCAAATGAAGAGTATTGGTATAAATCAAAGGATGAAATGTTTAACTTATTCAGTGACATTCCTGACAGTATATATAATATATCTGATATAATAGATAAAGTTGAACCATTTGATCTAGCCAGGGAAGTTTTGCTGCCTGATTTTAAAGTACCAGAAAAGTTTATTCAAAAAAATGACTTTAATAACCAAAAAGGACAAAACCTTTTCTTAAGACATTTAACTTTAGAGGGTGTAAAACTTAAATACAAAGAAGTTGATTCAGAGCTACAAGAGAGAATAGATTTTGAGCTAGATGTAATTTCTAAAACAGGATATCCTGGATACTTCTTGATTGTTCAAGACTTTATTAATGCTGCGAGAGAGATGGGAGTGTCTGTTGGACCAGGAAGAGGTTCGGCTGCTGGATCAGTTGTAGCTTATGCCCTAGGCATAACAAGTATTGATCCAATCAAATACAACTTGCTTTTTGAGAGATTTTTAAATCCTGATAGAGTTAGTTTACCAGATATAGATATAGATTTTGATGATGAGGGAAGAAATAAAGTTATTGAATATGTAGTAGATAAATATGGCTCTCAACAAGTTGCTCAAATTATTACTTATGGAAGAATGGCAGCCAAATCATCAATAAGAGATACGGGAAGAGTTCTTGATTTATCATTATCAGAGGTTGATAGAATTTCAAAATTAGTACCAAATATGAAGCTTGGGGAAATTTTTTCTAAGAATGAAGCTGACTTAAAATCAGAACTTAGGACAGATGAGTTTAGCAGGGTAAGTGAATTAAAAAAACTATATAATTCTACAGATCTATCAGCTCAAACACTAAAGCAAGCCAGTATGTTAGAGGGATCATTAAGAAACACTGGTATTCACGCCTGTGGTGTTATCATAACACCAAGTGATATTTCAGAATTCGTACCAATTACTAAAGCAAAAGATTCAGATTTTTATGTAACCCAATTTGATAACTCAGTAGTTGAAGATGCAGGGCTTTTAAAAATGGATTTCCTAGGCTTGAAGACACTGACTATTATAAAAGATACAGTCAAATTAATCAAGTATAAACATGATATACAGCTTTATCCTGAAAAATTCCAGTTAGATGATAAAAAAACATATGAGTTATTTCAAAAAGGAGAAACAGTTGGAATATTTCAGTATGAATCACCTGGAATGCAAAAATATTTAAAGGAATTGAAGCCTTCAGACTTTAACGATCTTATTGCTATGAATGCATTGTATAGACCAGGTCCTTTAGAATATATTCCATCATTTATTGCTAGAAAACATGGATCTGAACCTATTGCATATGACCTTCCAGAAATGGAAGAATTTCTTAAAGAGACATATGGTATTACAGTGTATCAAGAGCAGGTAATGTTATTATCTCAAAAAATTGCAGATTTTTCAAAAGGTGAAGCCGATCTGCTGAGAAAAGCAATGGGTAAGAAAATATTTTCTTTAATTGAGAAGCTAAAACCAAAATTTATGACTGGTGGTCAAGAGAATGGCTACAGTGTTGAAATTTTAGAGAAAATATGGAAAGATTGGGAGGCTTTTGCATCCTATGCGTTTAATAAATCTCATTCTACATGTTATGCTTTTATAGGTTATCAAACAGCATATTTAAAAGCTAATTATCCATCTGAATACATGGCTGCTGTTCTGTCCAATAACATGAACGATATAAAACAAGTATCATTTTTTATGGAGGAATGTAAGAGAATGGGAATTAGAGTTTTGGGCCCAGATATAAATGAGTCTTATTATAAGTTTAATGTTAATGAAGATAAAGCTATTAGATTTGGAATGGGTGCAATTAAAGGAGTTGGGAAAGGAGCGGTTGAAACAATTGTAGAAAACAGAAAAGACGGTAATTATAAAGATATATATGACTTTGCTAAAAGAATAGATCTTAGATTAGCAAATAAAAAAACTTTTGAAAATCTTGTTTTAGCTGGCGGATTTGATTCATTTAAAAACAAAAGAGCTCAATACTTCAACATAGATAATGATGGTCTTACTTTTTTAGAAAAAACTGTAAAGTATGGGGCTAAATATCAAGAATCAATTAATTCNTCTCAGATAAGTTTGTTTGGTGAGGGAGCAATTGACAATACATCTGAATTAAAAATGCCAGATTGTGAAGAGTGGATTAACCTTGAGAGATTAAAGAAAGAAAGGGAAGTAGTGGGTATATATATTTCAGCTCATCCACTTGATGATTATTTAAGGGAGATAAATAATTTTACTTCCACAGGACTTTCTTCTTTAAGTGATTTAAAGAGAATAGTAAATAAAGATTTTTATGTAGGCGGAATTATTAATGAGGTTGAACATTTAGTTTCAAAGACAGGTAATGGATTTGGTGTTTTCTCATTTGAAGATTTTAATGATCAATATAAATTCAGAATCTTTGGAGAAGATTATTTGAAGTATAAACACTTGCTCGAAGAAAATAAAATTTTAAGACTAAGAATTGCAATTAAAGAAGGTTGGGTAAATAGAGAAACAGGAAGAGCTGGAGATCCTCGAATTCAATTTTTGAATATGGAATTATTAGATGGTATTATAGACTCAAGTTCTAAGAAAATAACATTTAAAATAGACTCAAGTAATTTTAATGAAAATGAGATTAAAAAACTAAAAAACACATTATCTAAACACAAAGGTTCAAAGCCAGTCTATTTTGATATTCATGATTCAAAAAATAAATTCAAATTAAATATGATATCTGAACAAGCTAAGGTATCTATATCAAAAGAGCTCTTAGTATCATTGGAGCAAGATGAATTTAGATATAAATTAAATTAGTTTAAAATTTAATTCTTTTAAGAATTAACCTTAGATTTGCTCCTTAAATTATAAGTTATGGCATTAGAATTAAATGATTCAATTTTTGAAGAAAAAGTACTAAAATCTGACAAGCCTGTTCTTGTTGATTTTTGGGCAGAATGGTGTGGTCCATGTAGAATGGTAGGTCCAATAATGGAAGAGTTAAGTAAAGATTTTGATGGAAAAGCTGTGGTTGGAAAGATTGATGTAGATGCTAATCAAGAGTTTGCAGCAAAGTATGGTGTTAGAAATATTCCAACAGTTCTTTTATTCAAAGATGGTGAGCTTGTATCAAGACAAGTAGGTGTTGCTCCAAAAAAAACATACGAAGATGCAATTAATGCAGCTTTATAACTCAAAATAATTATATTTGCAACCGTTTTGGTCTGGTAGTTCAGTTGGTTAGAATACCTGCCTGTCACGCAGGGGGTCGCGGGTTCGAGTCCCGTCCAGACCGCAAAATAAAAACCCTCTATTTAGAGGGTTTTTTTGTTTATTATTCCCTAATTTAATTAGATGAAGAAGGCTCTAATTCTATTCTTGTTATGCTCTAATGTTTACTCTCAAATTTCCAGTAAAAAGATTGACAGGTGGATTTCAAAAAATGAAAATTTAAAAAGTTCAGTTGTTTCAATAGCAATTAAACAATTGAATAAGGATAAAAAAATATCAGGTGTTGGATTTAATACTTCAATGACTCCAGCATCGAATATAAAAATTTTAACTGTTCTAGGTTCACTTTCTTCAGGAGATACTATTCCTTCAATTAAATATAAAATTTCTAATGATACATTAAGGATTTCATCAACTGGATATCCGTTTATTGCTCATCCAAAATATGATGATGAGGATCTTGAGACTTTTATTAAATCATTTAATCATATTGTATATCACAAGCCTAATATTGACTTGACTAAATATGGTCCTGCTTGGGCTTGGGACGATTTTAAATATTATTTTCAAGCTGAAAGATCAGAAATGCCAATTTATGGAAATGTAATTCAGATCGTTAAAGAATTTAATGACTCTATTAAAGTAACACCTGATATTTTTCAAGTAGTGAATAACCTTAAACAGAAAGAAAAAGTATATAGAG
>JGI24928J39210_1000169_pt1 | contig 11617 bp, 9 predicted proteins | sample AOAMet2_C43A7_35_2_FD_39210 | JGI IMG/M metagenome (IMG submission 39210) | reverse complement strand
GCAACACCCAGTCCCATAACAGTTCCTCCTCCAAATGATATTTTTAATGCAGTTGGCAAACTTGTTCTAGCCGCTTGAGTTGTTCTAACGTTAGTTTTTGTTGCAATTTTCATTCCCATATTTCCAGCCCATGCAGAGAAAAATGCTCCAAAAACAAAAGCAATAACAATAAGCCAATGCGTAGTTGGCACTATAACTGAAACACCAGCTAAAGCTAAACTGACAACAAGAACAAATACTGCTAAAAGTTTGTATTCTGCATTTAAAAAAGCTAATGCTCCCTCATATATGTGATCTGAAATTTCTTTCATTTTTCCATCACCAGCATCTTGTTTCATTACCCAAGATTTCTTGTAAAGCATGTAAGCTAATCCAATTAAAGCCAGGATTATAGGCATGTAAATTGCTAAAGATTCCATATTATATATTAATTTTATTAAATTTTAATTTTGATCGCAAAAGTAGTCAAATAGGGTGAATTACAAAACTGATTTTTATTTATACATTACCTTCTTAATAGATTTGATAACATCATCACTATTTGGTAGCCATTCTGCAAGTAAAACCGGAGAGTATGGCGCAGGTGTATCCGCAGTATTTATTTTTTCAATTGGAGCGTCTAAATAATCAAAAATTTGATTTTGCACTTGGTAAGTTATTTCGGTTGATATATTACCAAAAGGCCACGATTCTTCTAAAATAACTAATCTATTAGTTTTTTTAACTGATTCTAAAATGGTATCCATATCAAGTGGTCTTATCGTTCTAAGGTCAATTAATTCAACTTCAATTCCTTCATCTTTAAGTTTATCAACCGCTATTTGTGCTTGTTTTAATATTTTTCCAAAAGAAACAAGAGTTACATCTTTTCCTGTAATTTTCACTTCAGCTTTACCAATAGGAATCAAATATTCTTCCTCTGGAACTTCACCTTTATCTCCATACATTTGTTCTGACTCCATAAATATAACAGGATCATTATCTCTAATTGCTGATTTTAATAAACCCTTAGCATCATACGGATTTGAAGGGACAATTACCTTTAGCCCAGGGCAGTTTGCGTACCAACTTTCAAAAGCTTGAGAATGAGTAGCAGCTAATTGACCCGCTGAACCAGTTGGTCCTCTAAAAACAATGGGACAAGGAAACTGACCTCCTGACATTTGTCTAATTTTTGCAGCATTATTTATAATTTGATCAATACCAACAAGTGCAAAATTGAATGTCATGAATTCAATTATTGGTCTATTACCAGTCATAGTAGATCCAACTCCAATTCCAGCAAATCCAAGCTCAGAGATTGGAGTGTCAATCACTCTTTTATCACCAAATTCATCCAACATTCCCTTAGAAGCTTTGTAGGCACCGTTGTATTCAGCTACCTCTTCTCCCATTAAAAAAATTGACTGATCTAGTCTCATTTCCTCTGACATAGCTTCGCAAATTGCCTCTCTAAACTGAATAACTCTCATATTGGATTAAAATTTGGTGCAAAAATATTAAATATTTAAAGATTTTAATGTGTTTATTATTAAAATAAATACTATGCGTGCATAGTATTTTTCTGATTTTTATATATATTTGTTTGATAAATTAATTATTGTTTATGAAAATTTTAGTTTGCATAAGTCATGTTCCTGATACAACTTCCAAAATCAACTTTACTGATGATGATACAAAATTTGACACCCAAGGTGTTCAATTTGTTATTAACCCAAATGACGAATTTGGATTAACTAGAGCCATGTGGTTTAAAGAAAAGCAAGGTGCATCAATTGATGTTATAAATGTTGGAAACTCGTCATCGGAACCAACCTTAAGAAAAGCATTAGCAATTGGGGCAGATAAAGCCATAAGAATAAATTCAGAACCTTTAGATGGATTTTTTGTTGCCAAACAAATTGCAGAATATGTACAAACTAATTCTTACGACTTGATCATTGCTGGAAGAGAATCAATAGACTATAATGGTGCTATGGTTCCAGGACTTGTGGCAGGGTTATTAAAAATGAATTATGTAACCAATTGCACCAAACTAGAAATTGATAATGGAAAAGCTAAGATGGACAGAGAAATTGATGGTGGAAAAGAAACCTTAAGTTGTAGTCTTCCTCTTATTATTGGAGGTCAAAAAGGATTAGTTGAAGAAAGTGATTTAAGGATACCAAACATGAGAGGTATAATGCAAGCTAGACAAAAACCTTTAGAAGTTTTAGAAGCATTTGAATTCTCTTCCAACACTAATACTACCAAGTTTTACAAACCTGAGCCTAAACAAGCTGTGAAACTTGTTTCTGCTGATAATCTAGATGAATTAATTAATCTGCTTCACATAGAAGCAAAAGTTTTATAAAATATGTCTGTACTTACTTATATAGAATCCTCAAACGGAAAAATTAAAAAAAATGGATTTGAACTTGCTTCATATTCATGCGAATTGGCAAAATCATTAAATACAGATGTGGTTGCTTTAACAATTAACGCTGAAGATGTTAATGAATTAAGTAGTTATGGTATTAAAAAGATAATTAAAGTTAATAACGAATCTTTAAATAAATTTAGCGCTAGTAGTTTCGCAGATATTATTTCTAAAGTAGCTGACAACACAAGCTCTAGCCACATTGTACTTTGCAGCAGTTTAGATTCTAAATATTTAGCTCCATTATTGGCAGCTGATATTAACGCTGCTTACGTAAATAATGTAATTGGGCTACCAACTAATTTAGAACCATTTACAGTTAAAAGAAGTGCGTTTACAAATAAAGCCTTTAGCGATTCATCTGTTAGTTCAGAAAAAATAATTATAGGACTAGTTCGGAAAAAATAATTATAGGACTTTCAAATAATTCATTTGGTTTAGTTGAAAGCTCAGTTTCTACTGAGATAGAAGAGTTAGATTTCGAAGTACAAAATTCAAATTTAACAGTAGATTCATCTGAAAAAGTATCAGGTCAAATTTCTATTGCAGATGCTGATATTGTTGTTTCAGCAGGAAGAGGAATGAAAGGTCCTGAAAACTGGAATTTAATTGAAGATCTAGCTGATACATTAGGAGCAGCTACTGCATGCTCTAAACCAGTTTCTGACATGGGTTGGAGACCACACAGTGAACACGTTGGTCAAACTGGAAAACCTGTAGCAACCAATTTATATATAGCTATTGGAATTTCTGGTGCAATTCAACACTTAGCCGGCATTAATTCATCTAAAATTAAAGTTGTAATTAATAATGATCCCGAAGCACCCTTTTTTAAAGCTGCTGATTATGGAGTTGTGGGAGACGCCTTTGATGTAGTCCCAAGATTGAATGAAAAACTAAAAGAATTTAAAGCACAAAACTCATAAATTTTTAATATTTTAGAAGTAATTATTTACCCTTCTAATTGAATGAGTTTAATACGTTTAACAATAGATAGAATTTCCTATAGTCAAAACACAAATGGTGCCTATGCATTATTATTGTCTGAAAAAGATGGAAAACGAAAACTTCCTGTTGTTATTGGTGCATTTGAAGCCCAATCTATTGCAGTTGCATTAGAAAAAGAAATTAAACCACCAAGACCTTTAACTCACGATCTATTTAAAAATTTTTCTGACTGCTTTGAAATTAAAATAAAGCAAGTTATTATTCATAAAATTATTGATGGAGTTTTTTTTTCTAGTTTGATTTGTGTGAGAGATAAAATTGAAGAAATTATTGACTCTAGAACCTCTGATGCAATAGCATTAGCAATAAGATTCAATTCTCCAATCTTTACTTATGAAAGTGTTTTAGAAAAAGCAGGCATAATAATAAAAGCTGGAGGAGAAAAGGTAAAAAAAGAGAGCGATAAATCAAAAAAAGTTGATTTAAATAAAATGTCAATTAAACAAATTAAAAATGCAATCGAGGTAGCTGTAAAAAATGAAGATTATGAATTAGCCGCTCAATTGAGAGATAAACTAACTGAAAAAAATGAGTAATTATTTAACAGGATTCCTAAGCAATGAAATTTTACAAAATGAAATAATTCTTAGTCAAGGATTTTCTTTTGAAAGTATTTTTAGAGGAATTATTGGAATGATTTTTCTAATATTTGTTGCCTATATATTTAGTAATAATCGAAAAGCAATAAATTGGAAATCTGCCTTAATTGGATTATCAACACAATTAATATTAGCCATTCTTGTTTTAAAAGTCGACTTTGTTCAGAAAATCTTTGAATTTTTTGGAAAAATATTTGTTAAAACTTTAGATTTTACAATGGAAGGAAGTAAATTTCTTCTTGGTGACATGGTCAATGTCGAGACTTTCGGCTACGTGTTTTTATTTCAAGTTCTTCCTACAATTATATTCTTTTCAGCATTGACATCTGTTTTATTTTATCTTGGAGTTATTCAAAAAGTTGTAAAAATATTAGCATTAAGCTTAAGTAAACTTTTAAATATTTCAGGTGCTGAAAGCCTAAGTGTAGCTGGAAATATTTTTCTAGGTCAAACCGAAGCTCCATTAATGATTAAGGCTTATTTAGATAAGATGACTAAATCTGAAATTCTTCTAGTTATGATCGGAGGAATGGCAACTGTAGCAGGAGGTGTATTGGCTGCATATATAGGGTTTTTAGGTGGTGAAGATGAAGTTTTAAAACTTTTTTACGCTAAACATTTACTCACTGCATCTGTTATGGCTGCGCCTGGTGCAATTGTAATTTCGAAAATTTTGTTCCCAGAAACAGATACAATTAATAAAGATGTTTCAGTTTCTCAAGATAAAATCGGTTCAAATTTATTAGATGCTATAGCAAATGGTACAACTGAAGGATTAAAATTAGCAGCAAATGTTGGAGCTATGCTTTTGGTATTTATTGCTTTTATAGCAATGATAAATTTTGGATTTGAAAAAGTTGGGGCTATTTCTGGATTAAATTATTGGATAAGTGATAATACCACCTACCAATTCCTTTCAATAGAATTTATTTTGGGCTATACTTTTTCACCTGTAATGTGGATAATCGGAGTCGCGAAAGAAGATATGGCTTTAATGGGTCAACTTTTAGGAATAAAGTTAGCAGTGAGTGAATTTATTGGATACATGCAATTAGCCGAACTTAAGGATATTTCTAATATGGTCCATTTGCAATACGAAAAATCGATAATAATGGCCACCTACATGTTGTGTGGATTTGCCAACTTTGCTTCTATTGGAATTCAAATAGGAGGAATTGGATCTTTAGCTCCTAATCAAAGAACAAATTTATCAAAATTTGGAATGATTGCGGTTCTTGGTGGTACTTTAGCTTCACTATTATCTGCCACTATCGCTGGAATGATAATTGGTTAATATTTTTTAATAAGTTAAAGGATATTTTTATGCTCAATTTTAGTTAATTTATATTTTTGAATTCTTATTTATTTTAAATGAAACAATATTTAGACTTAGTTAAGCACGTTCTAGAAAATGGTAATGAAAAATCCGACAGAACTGGTACCGGAACAAAAAGTGTATTTGGTTATCAAATGCGTTTTGATTTATCAAAGGGATTTCCAATGATCACAACAAAGAAAGTTCATTTGAAATCAATAGTTCATGAACTATTATGGTTTATAAAAGGTGAAACTAATATTGAATATTTAAAAAACAATGGTGTTAAAATTTGGGATGCTTGGGCTGATTCTAATGGTGATTTAGGTCCTGTTTATGGACACCAGTGGAGAAATTGGAACAGTGATGGAATTGATCAAGTCTCTGATGTTATTAATACTTTAAAGCAAAATCCAGACAGTCGGAGAATGCTTATAACGGCGTGGAATCCAGGTGTTCTNCCAGANACAAAAGAAAGTTTTGAAGAAAATGTCANAAANGGTAAAGCAGCATTACCACCTTGTCATGCTTTTTTTCAATTTTACGTACACAATAATAAATTGTCTTGTCAACTTTATCANAGAAGTGCTGATATATTTTTAGGTGTTCCGTTCAATATCGCCTCTTATGCTTTACTNACTGAAATGATTGCTCATGTTTGTGGTTATGAAACAGGAGATTTTATTCACACATTTGGAGATGCACATATATACAATAATCATGTCGAACAATTAAATCTTCAACTTTCAAGAGAACCGAGAAACTTACCTAAATTAAAAATATTAAATAAAATCAATAATATAAATGATTTTAAATTTGAAGATTTTGAGATAAGCGAATACAATCCACATCCTCACATTAAAGGTAAAGTAGCTGTTTAATTTGAGAATAACATTCTTTTTGGTATGTTAATTTTTTGTATTTCCTCAGTAAATTTTAATTTTATAGAAAAATATTAAATAATAATTACCCATAATTTAATATCTTATGTTTTTTTTAGAAAACATGTGTTATCGGCATGCAATTTGATAAATAATTTATAAAAACAATATTTTGAAATTTAATAAACAAATTACTTTTTTTTCATTAGTATTTATTTTTGTTGTTGGACTTACTAATTATGATAATATTTTGTATTCATATAAAAGGTCTGTTCACAAAAATAATTTAGAAAATAGTTCAATCAAATCAACTTATAAGTTGAACAAATCAGAAAGAAAAAAAATTAGCCTTCCACCCAACCAATATCAAGAAAAAATGTGGGAACTTTCAATGAATCCAATGACTGGTAAAACAGAAATTAGTAGTTTATTTGAAACCCAATATAAATTAAACAAGTCACAAGAATCCTTAGTTAAAAGCTTTAGTGTTCCTGGCGAATCTGAAGAAATGAAATGGGTTAGTAGAGGACCTAACAATGTTGGTGGAAGAACTAAAGGATTAATGTTCGATCCAAATGATGAAAATGATGAAACTGTATTTGCTGGAGGAGTTAGCGGTGGTCTATTTAAAAACACAAACATTTCAGATGGAAATTCATCAGAATGGATACATATCAAAGGAATTCCAGAAAATATTCCAGTATCATCTATTGTTTACGATCCAAATGATTTAAAAACTTTTTATGTTGGAACCGGAGAATCTTACACAGGTGCAGAAGCATTAGGAAACGGACTTTGGAAATCAAGTGATGCTGGTGAAACATGGACAAATGTTTTTGGAGGTAAATCTGAAACAGAAACTGTTTATAGAAGTAATGGTAATTTTGTTAAGATTAATAATTTAGATTTAGGACCCTACACGTACATAGGCGCAGGTTTTGGTCCCTCTTTAACTTCCACACCAATTACAGCTGATTTGATACTAGCTGACGATGGAGATGATTCTGGAGATATTTCTGATGGAATTGGCGGGTCTAAGCACGATGCATGTCAAACAATTTCAAATGGATCTGAAATAAATGGTAAAATTGCTCTTATTGAAAGAGGAGATTGTTCATTTGTTGATAAAGTTAGAAGAGCTCAACAGGTCGGTGCAATTGCCGTAATAGTAATGAACAGAAACGATGGAAGTCAAGAAAATTGGAGTTCAGCTCCAATTACAATGGGAGGAAGTAACTTTGAAGACATTTCAATTCCCTCTGTCATGATATCATCTACAGACGGGAATAGATTAAAGTCAAGATTATCGAACAGTGAGACTGTTAATGTTTCATTATCACTTGAAACATTAGCCTCAGCAGGAAGAACAGTAAGCCCTGGTATTTTTTACATAAATGATGTAGTAGTTAGAGATAATAACGGAACATCTGAGGTTATTATAGCAGCTGGAGTTTCTTCTCATAGAGACGATACAAACCATCTCTTTGGAGTTGATGATTATGGCATTTGGAAATCAACAGACAGTGCCTCGTCTTGGGATAAGGTTCCATTCAACATTGACGGGTCTGCTTATTCTTATCAGCCAATGGATTTAGAACTTGCTCCTGATAATAAGTTATGGGCTTCAACAACCAGAAATCACAGAGGTTCAGGTGGAGGAACTATTTTAGTCGCTAATTCGGATATAACAGCATTTAGTGTTAAACATACTATTACATACAATGATGGTGCAGACACAGCGCGAAGAACTGAACTTGAAATTGCTTCAAACGGAGATATTTATGCTTTAGCTGCAGAAAATCCTGTAACAATTATAAAATCTACAAATCAATTTGCTACCGCACCTACTCCACTTACATTACCTAATGATGCCGATGGAAACATTGAAGCTGATGATTTTACTAGAGGGCAATCTTTTTATGATTTGATGATAGAATCTGATCCTAACAACCCTGAAACTATATTTGCAGGTGGTATTGATTTGTTTAAATCCACAACCGGTGCGGAAAATGCAACTGCAAATCCATGGGAACAATTCACGCATTGGTACAATGGTTTTGGTCAACAATTTGCTCATGCTGATCAGCACAACATGGCTTTTGGAAATTACGATTCTTCTAAAAAAATATTTGGAAACGATGGTGGTATTTATTTTAGTCAATCCAATGGGTCAGCTGAAGAAATATCTTCAAGAAATTTTAACTATGTAACTTCTCAATTTTATACTATTGGAGTTGCTCCGTCTGAAATGTTTAAAGATTTAAATAAACAAATTACTGGAAGAGATCTTTCTAGTTGGACTACAAGAAATAAGGTTGTCACTGGAATGACAGATGTTTTTCTTGCAGGTGCTCAAGATAATGGAACTCAATTTCAAACTGATAGAGAAAATAAAATAACATCAAGTATTGATGTTTCTGGTGGAGATGGAGCAGCTTCAATGTTCTCTCAAAATTTAGANAAACCTTATTTTATTGCAAATTATGTATATAANAATTCTGTAGAAGCTTATGATTTTAAAAGTGATAGCAATTTTAANATTAACAACGAAAGTGGCAGTAATGGAGATTTTATTAATGTTCAAGCATTAGATTCAAATTATGGAATTATTTACTCTAATTANACNGGTTCAAATTTTGAAATAAAAGCTTATTACGATTGGGATAACTTCGCTGAAGCAGATAAAAATACTAACGCACCAAGTCGAACACTTCAAAGTGGAATGATGACTGCAAATGTTTCTGCGCTAACAGTTTCTCCTCACACAACAAACTCATCCACTTTAATGATAGGTTTAGAAAACGGAGTAGTAATTAAAGCAGAAAATGCAAATACTGCAAGTCCAGTTTATACAAATATTACAGGAAATCAATTTCTTGGAAGTGTTTCTGATATTGAGTTTGGTCTTTCAGAAAATGAAATTTTTGTTACTTTCCATAATTATGCTGTTAAAAATATATTTTATTCTAATGACGGAGGAGAANCGTGGTCAAATAAAGAAGGTGATGTAAACAATGGTGGTCTTCCNGATATTCCTGTAAGAGCAATTTTACAAAATCCAATTGTATTAAGTGAAGTAATAGTTGGAACTGATTTGGGGGTTTGGTATACCAAAAACTTTAACGATGAGTCTCCTAAATGGAATTCTGCTTTTAATGGAATGAGTAATGTAAGAGTTACTGATCTTGATATGAGAGATGACTATAAAGTATTTGCTTCCACATATGGAAGAGGAGTTTTTTCATCTTATTTTTCATCAGACGGCCCATTATTACAATTAAGCACACCNGAAGCAAAGTTGACCGTTGGTCAAGGTGAGACTGGCTCTTTTGTCGTGAAACACAGAGTTTTTTCAAATTATGATTTTGAAACTACATTTTCTGTTGACGGTCTCCCTGAAAATAGTAGTTTGTCTTACTCCCCTTCAAACCCTGTCACAATTAATAGTGATGGCGAGCTTACAATTGAAGTAACTGTATCCAATGATGCAGAAGCTAAAAGTTACCCATTAATAATTAATGCTAATGCAGCTGGACAAACTATTGAATCTGTTGGAATTAATCTAGAAGTGCTTTCAAACGATTACGATAATGATGGAATTAAAAATAGTGAAGATAATTGTGAAAATACTTACAATCCTGAACAAGAAGATTATGATGGAGATGATATTGGAGATGTTTGTGATCCAAATCCAGTTCCCAACGATACATTCACTTTGTTTTACACAGACGAAGTATGTAGGTCATCAAATAATGGATTAATTGATCTTACAATAAAAGGAGATTTCGAAACACCATTCACAGTTTCTATAACTAGTAATTTAAGTGGGTTTAATTTTACTCCTGAAATAATTGACGCTAAAACCTGGCAATTGTCTGGCTTACAAGCTGCAAACTACGAGCTTTGTTTAACCAATGATAGTTTCCCAAATTACAAACAGTGTTACAATCTTAATATTGAAGAACCTGTAGATTTAAGTGTTTTAACTAGTATCAATAGAGACGATAGACAGGTCTTACTAAATCTTGCAGGAAGTGAAAGTTATAACATAATACTTAACGGAGCTTTAATTAAAACTACACAAAGTAGTATAGACTTACCATTAGAGGCTGGATTTAATACAATTAAAGTAACAACTAACTTAGAATGTCAAGGTGTTTTCGAGGAGACAATATTTATTTCCGAAGATATTTTATTTAGTCCTAACCCAGCTGATGATTCATCTAAGCTTTGGGTTGGAGGTAATGATGATAATATCAATATGACTTTATTTGATATTTCTGGAAGAGTTATATGGACAAAAGATGACAAAGTTCCTTATAACAGATCTGTAAGTGTACCTTTTTCTAATATGAAATCGGGCGTTTACATATTACAAGTCGATTCAAAAACAGTAAATAAATCAATAAAAGTAATTAGAGAGTAATGAAAAAAAATTTATTATCTACAGTATATTTTATAAGCATTTTATTAATCTCATGCGGCGGAAGTGCAGAAGGAGAAGGAGGCGGAGGTGGTCCGGTTGATCCACCACCTACACCACAAAAACCTTCAAAAGCCGTTCTAAGCAAGCCTGCTAATAATACAGAATGTTTAGAAGTTGATGCAGTAAAATTCGAATGGAACTCATCCGAAAACACTACTTCATATACAATTAATATTAAAAATTTACTTACCAGCGAAATAATCACTAATACGACTACCTCAACTTCTGTTGAGATTACTTTAACAAAAGGATTTCCATATTCTTGGCAAGTTATTTCAACCAACGCAACAAGTTTTGTAGCGGAAAGTGATAAATGGAAATTTTATTTATCAGGTGAAGCATTAAAAAATCATGCGCCATTTCCAGCTGAAATTTTAACACCTAAACCTGGATCATCTGTTAGTTCTGGTAGTGTGTCGTTGTCTTGGTCATTTTCAGATATTGATGCTAATGACACTCATAGCTTTGACTTATTTCTAGATCAAGACCAAGATAGTCCGGCTACAAAAAAAATTATTTCTAATTATGGTGCTAGAAAAAGAACTGTTTCTTTAAACACACCTGGAGTATATTATTGGAGAGTAGTCACAAAAGATAATCACGGAACGTCTTCGGATTCTGGAATATCAACTTTTACTGTATTAGAATAAGTTTACATAAGAGATAAAAAGTAGTCTATCTCCTTTTTAGTATTATAAAAATTAATACTGATTCTTATTCCATCTCCGCGCTGAGAACATATCACGTTTTTTGAAAGAAGTTGTTGATATAATTTATTGTCACCCTTGATGTTAAAAATATTTGAATGTGTGGATCTTTTAATGATTTTAGAAGTCAGTAATTTTTTTCTTTTAAGTTTTTCTAAAGTATAAATTGAAAGTGAATTAATTTTTTTTTCTATTTCATCTA
>JGI24928J39210_1000164_pt1 | contig 11907 bp, 9 predicted proteins | sample AOAMet2_C43A7_35_2_FD_39210 | JGI IMG/M metagenome (IMG submission 39210) | reverse complement strand
GCCTCACCAGACTATATCAATAAACATGGCAAACCTAAATCTATAAATGATATTCAAAAGTATAATTTTCTTGGATATAGCTTAGCATCTAATAACCTTAAAACTCGACTTGGTTCAAATTCTGATCCTCGAATTGGCTTTGTGGCAAACAATGGTGATGTCATAAGGGAGGCTGCAATTAATGGTTTTGGTATTACTGCACTTCCATTATTCTTGATTGAAGACGATTTAAAAAATGGAAAATTAGTAACGATAATCGACAATCAAGTTAAACCTGAAACACTATATGCCGTTAGATTGTCTCGAAGGTTTACCCCAACAAAGGTCAAAGTGATGGTTGATTATTTAAGAGATACCTTTAAAGACTAAAACAATCAAAAAACTAAACTTCTTGATATAAGGTTGGAAACATTTTTCCAGATAAATCGTCTCCATTTTTATAGCCATTCGACTCCATTATGGTTCTTTCAGCTTGGGCCCAATCCCCTCGATATTCAATCTTAGAGCCTTCTTTAGCCATTCTAAGGGTATATCGATGTATAGTGCTCTTTGGTATAGACTGGCTTAAGCTTCCGTGCAGTGTTCGAATATCAAAAAAAACGCAATCACCAACTTCTAAGTCCCACTGAAGGAAGTCATAGTCCTCTTTGTTATTAAGAATATCAGGGGTGATGTCGTAGCTTTTTCCATTAACCACTCCAGCTTTTCCATCGTCGGGATGTCCCTCTTGAAATCGAGTACGAATATAAAGCTTATTCCAAAGGTGTGAACCCTTAATCCACGCAATTGCCTCCTCTTTTGGGACTGGCTCAAGTGGAAGCCATAAAACACACATCGAGCCTTCAAAGTCAAAGTATGAAATGTCATGATGAAATGGCGCACCTGATTTAGATCCTGCTTCCCTAAGAAACCAATTATCCATGACTAGATTGACTTGACTTGCACCCATCAGCTCTGAGGCAATTTGAGCTGTTGGAGAGTTGTGAACGAAGTCTGTGAACTCATCAAAAAGATCCCAAGTCCAAAAATCTTCGAAGTAACCAGGCGCGTCATTATCCTTGGTGTGTCTAACAAATCGTGGACTAGGGTTTTGAAAATCCTTAGAAATGCCCTTTCTGAGCTTTTCAATCCAGGCTCTATCAAACTTTCCTTTAATTAAGACGGCGCCATCTTTCTTATACTGATCAATCTGATCAGCCTTAAGAAGTCTACTCATATTGAATAAATTTTAAATAGCGCAGCGCATGTCACTTCCACAACACATTGGCGATTTGATTTTCCCGTGGCCATTTGGACATTTTGAGATTTGGACTGAACTTCCATCATCAAGTTTGAGTGAATCATCCTTGAGAGGTTCATCACACTTAGCGCAGGTCGCATTTACACCCATTCCACAATTATCACATTCATAAGTTGCCATAAGTATTCTCCGATTAATGTATTAATATAGTAACAGAATTAGACCAATATTTCTCCAATATCTAAAGCAGATAGCGTGATAATTTTTCAGTAAAGGTATATCATTATATGACACATGAAAAATGCTTTATTAATCTCAATTCTTTTACTAGGGATAAACTCTTTAGCCTATGCAGGTGGTGATGATAGGGATCAACAGTTACCCCTTAATTCATTGAATACTGAGCAAATTAATGAGGATGAGACACCTCGCTTTTTGGATGATGATGAGGTCATCGTGCAGGATGAGGCAACTCAAAAGGCTCAGGAAGAAATTGAAGAACTCATTCAAACCAAACTCGCTTCTCCAGAGTCTGATGTTTCAAATGGTGATGGCGGCATTAATAATGATGAGTCAAACTTAAAAACGAAAGCACAGTTATTTGTTAATCATTACGTTAAATCTGACCAAGGCATTCTGATCATGCTAATCCTTTTCGTGATTGGACTGATATTAATGTTTAATTTTTTCGTTAGAGAGAAGTAACTAATCTTGTTTTGAGTAATGGAGTGCTATTTTGGCAGCTAAATTAGCGTTATTTTGAATTAATTTAATGTTGGCATCCAAACTCTTACCCTCAGTAATTTCACTAACTTTTGAAAGAAGGAATGGTGTAATCTTTTTTCCTGTTATATGTTCTTTTTCTGCCTCAATAATAGCCTGATTTATAGCCTCATTCATGATGCTTGATTCAAGCTCGTAGCCAACTGGAATAGGATTAGTTACAAGAACCCCACCATCAACGCCCAGGCTCCATTTAGTCTTTAATATTTCAGCAATCTCAAGAGCAGAGTCAATCTTATAATCAACATCAAAGCCTGACTCTGATGAATAAAAGGCGGGCAATTCAGTCGTTTTATATCCAATAACAGGAACGCCTTTAGTTTCAAGATACTCAAGTGTGAGACCTATGTCTAGAATTGCTTTAGCGCCAGCACACACTACACAAACGTTTGTATTGGCCAGCTCTTCAAGGTCAGCTGAAATATCTAATGTTTTTTCAGCNCCTCTNTGAACACCTCCAATTCCACCAGTAGCAAATACTGCTATCTCAGCAAGNTTTGCGATGATCATTGTCGCTGCAACGGTCGTTGAGCCAGANTGCTTTTGAGAGACTGTGATTGCAAGATCTCTTCGAGATACTTTTCTAACCTCATCATTAGTCGCTAAAAACTCAATCTCTTCGTGAGTAAGGCCAACCTTCAGCCTACCATTAATAATTGCAATAGTTGCTGGCACAGCTTTGTTAGATCTAACTGTCTCTTCAACCATCATGGCAGTTTCAATATTCTTAGGGTAAGGCATTCCATGAGAAATAATAGTCGACTCGAGTGCGACAATTGGCTCTCCATTTTTAATTGCCTCTTCTACATCTGGTTGAATATCAAGATAGTCACTGAATTTCATTACATTTCGTCCTTTAATAGTAATTTAATATTATGCTCCGATAAGTTCTCACTTATCGTATTTTTGCTTTGTAAAGCAATTACTGCAGCCGCAGAGGCAAACTTTGCTGTTTCTTTAATACTATTAAGATTTAAAAAACCATAAACAACCCCCGCTGTAAAAGCATCTCCAGCACCATTAGCACTTTTTACATTGACCCCTTCATGCAAATAATGTCCATACTCCTCTCCATCAAAATAAAAAACACCATCCTTTCCCAGCGTAATAAAAATCTGCTTACAGCCTTTTTCAAATATTTTTTGAGCAGCATCCAACATACTCTGTCATCCTTGATGGAAATACCAGAGATGAGCTCAGCCTCTAATTTATTAGGCTTAATAGTATGAAATTTTCCAATAATATGAAGAACTTTGGAGGTTTTAGCAAAGGAAACTGGATCTAAAAATAACGGTATATGGTTATATTTTTCAACAATATACTCAATTACTTCAACTGGAATATTTGTATCGATGACAATTGCATTACAATGGTCTAAGGTATCTTTCCAGTTATTAATGTCTTGAATTGTCATTTCATCAATAATTCGCATATCAGAGATAGAAACCAACATATCGTTGTTGTCATCAAGTAATGACAAGTATTGGCTAGTTGGAAGAGTGCTATGCTCAATTAATAGAGAAGTATCAACATTTGCTGTCGTTGTCTTGTTAATTACAAAGTCACCCAGAGCGTCCGCTCCCACATAAGAAAGAATCTTAGAAGGAATTGAAATTCTTGCCAAATTTTCAGCAATATTCCTGCCGACTCCACCTGCCGACATTTCAATCTCACCTGGATTTGAATCGTTAAATACTAGGGGTGAATCTGATGAGCCCTGAAGATCAACATTTAAACCTCCGATGACACAAGCATAGGGTTTTATTGTATTTTTTTGCATTCAAATTGACAGAGGTTATTAACGATTAAATCCTTAAATATAGGGTTATTATCTCATTTTTTTTAATGGATACTTCCTCCAAAAAAAGATTTATAAATTACTATTCTAATCTATTTTGAATTAACTAAAATTATCAACCAATGAACAAAGTATTTGTAATTCTTGGTAATCAACTTTTTGAGCCTGAAATCCTAAAAAACCTGGGTTGTAGCGATGTCTTCATGTCAGAAGATTTCCACCTTTGTACCTATGAAAAACATCATAAACTTAAGCTATACCTCTTTCTTTGTTCAATGCGGGAGTATAAAGACGAATTAGAGTCTCATAATATTTCAATTCACTACACTCAGCTTGATGATCGTCAGGAGGGTCAATCATATTCAGATCACCTTACAAAATTCATAATTGATAACAATATTCAGGAAATCAATCACTTTGAAATTGAAGACAAAGATTTTGAAAAAGAACTTCTAGAAGGTATAGATAAATCTAATATCCAGATGGTCTCTCACCAATCTCCTAACTTCCTCTTTTCTAGAGAAGAATTTCACTCACTACATAAAGATAAAAAAGTATTTAGGATGGCTAACTTTTATCAGCAAGGAAGGAAAAAATTTAATATATTGCTTGATGAAAACCAAAAGCCTGCTGGAGGTAAATGGTCCTTTGATCAAGAAAATAGAAAGAAAATCCCTGCAAAGACAGTCATTCCAGAGATACCTAAACCAAATCTTTCTAAGTACCACGATGAAATCTGCACTCTCATCAATAAGCATTTTGATGAACATCCTGGATTTCTTGATAATCCGTGGTTCCCTGTCACTCGCAAAGAAGCTAATGAACAATTTTTGGACTTTATTAGAAATAGGATGATTAACTTTGGTGTCTATGAAGATGCCATGTTAGAGGGTCAAAACTTTTTGTTTCATAGCTGTATTAGCGCATCTATGAATATTGGACTTCTTTCACCAAAAAATATACTTGAAATACTGCTTGAAAGTGCTGATGAATTTCAAATCCCTATGAACTCTCTTGAGGGCTTCATTAGGCAAGTTTTGGGATGGAGAGAATTCATCCGAGGTATTTATCAAGAAAAAGGTGATTTCCAACTTAACAGCAATTACTGGGGACACACTGGCAAATTAACTGACAGCTGGTACGAAGCCTCAACGGGCATTCTACCTCTTGATGACTCCATTAAAACTGCACTTCAGGATGGCTACAATCATCACATACCAAGACTTATGGTAATCAGCAACCTTATGAATCTTTGTGAAATAGACCCTAAAGAGATATACCGTTGGTTCATGGAGATGTATATTGACTCTTCAGATTGGGTTATGGTGCCCAATGTTTTTGGCATGGCAACCTATTCAGATGGCGGGCTCATGTCTACTAAGCCTTATACCTGTGGATCAAATTATTTCTTAAAAATGAGTAATTATAAAAGGGGTGATTGGTGTGACACTGTTGATGGACTCTATTGGCGTTTTATCGAAAAAAATAGAAGCTTCTATCAGTCTAATCCAAGACTTTCCCTGCAGGCTACATTTCTTGATAGGCTTTCCCCAGAACGCAAAGATTTAATCTTTGATAGAGCAGAAACTTTTATCTCAGAGCACACCCAATAAAAAAGGACCAACATGGTGTTGGCCCTTTTAATCTAGTTAATTGATTTTTAACTACTCTTGATTAATTCGACCATCGGTATAACCAGAATAACCAGGGTTTGCATCAATATAATCAGCAACCACGTCTGCTAAGTCAGGACCAAAGTCATAAATATCAGAAGCAGAGCGGAATACCTTGTATCCATCGCCACCACCCCGGATAAAGTTGTTTGATACCATACCGTAGGTTCCATAAAGATTTAAGTTGCTCCAGCCATACTCATCCTGAGTCTCAATTGAAGTTACCCTATCTCCAGCAGGTCTACTTGCATCAAAAGTAAAGCGCATTCCTGAGACTTGAGGGAATCTTCCAGCAACATCCTCAACCTCACTAACACCATTCTCAATAGCAGTTAGCAGCTGTTTGCCTGTAACCTTAAAGGTTGCCAAAGTATTCTGGAAGGGCAAAATCGTCATAACCTCTCCAAGAGTGACTTTGCCAGAATCAAGCGAAGCTCTAATGCCACCTGAATTCATAAGTGCTATTGTATAGCCTTTATCCATTACAGCATGCCTCATTGCGTCTGCGATCATATTACCCATATCACACTCCTGGACTCTACAAACTGCCCTGTTTCCATTTAACTCACTAGAGACACTACCGACCTCTCTTTCTTTGAGTTCGTTAATTGGCACTTCAAGCTCATCCAGGCGAGCAACAACGTCACTATTTTCACTAATTAATTTATCAATTGTGATTGGCTCACCAGTTGCAGATACAACCTCTCCTTTGTCATCAAAGACAACTGAAAGCTCACCAAGAAACTTTCCATACGCATAAGCTTGGATAATCTGAGTATCATTTACAACGGTTGGATAAGGACCCTTTGCCCTGTCACTAACATTAGACAAGTAAGTATTATCATGGCCACCCACAATAACATCAACACCGGTTGTATTAGCTGCAATCTCCTTATCAATTGCATATGAAGAGTGAGATAAAAGGATAATGATGTTAACGCCTTGCTGAGTTAGCGCATCGACTTCAGCCTGAACTGCAGTAATAGCGTCAGTAAAGATAATGTTATCGCCAGGACTAGAAATATCAACTACATCCTCAGTCACGACACCAATAAGTCCAATCTTTCGGTTATCTTTAACAATAATGGTTGATTTTTGTAATTTGTCTTTGAGCTCAGGCTCGAGATCTACATTAGCATTCGCCATCAATACTGGAAAGTTCACAGTATCCATAAAAGCCCTTAATGTTACTGGCCCATCATCAAACTCATGATTACCAACTGCCATACCATCGTATTGCATCTTATTCATCATTTCTGCTGCTACTTTCCCTTTATACATGGTGTAGAAAAGGGTTCCCTGGAACTGATCACCGCCATCCAGCAAGATTGTATTCTTGTGTCTAGAGCGTGCATCTTCAATCGCTGAAATTAAGCGAGCAGAACCTCCAAAGCATTTACCTTCGGCATTATTTTCTGCTGAACAGTTGTTGTCATACTTGCTTATTGGTCTAAATCTGGCATGAAAGTCATTTGTATGAAGAATGGTTATTTCAAATGATTTATGACCATCAGCAAATACAGGCTGTGAAGACAGGCCTAATGTTAAAAAACAGCTCAGACCAATTACTAAAGGCATTGATCTTACTTTACTTAATCTAATAGAATGAAATCTCTTAAATAACTTCATCGCTACCCCTCCTTTTGTTTAGTATGTAATTAATAAATTTATTCAAACTCTTTCAAATTTGAATAAATTATTGTAGACCTTTTTACTGAGCTTAAAAAAAAGATTGCTCATAATATTTTTGATTTTTAAGACAATAATTAGAATATAAGTTTGACAAACTTTCAAGATAACTTAAATATAATTAGATAATGAATAAGCTTCTCATAACGCTATTTATTCTAACGCTTATAGCTATAGGATTCATTTATAAGGACATTTTGCTATGCCTTAAAGTGATATTGTACGGCGCATTTTGGTGGTCAATTATTGGACTAACAAAGTTCTTGTCTAGAGACTTTACAGATGGCAGAAAAAATGACTTTTTTGGAGAGTAAATTTAAAGAAACCTAGTCTTTAACCTCGAAAACCAGTTGGAGACATCAAGATTAATTGAGTACAAACAAGGAAGCAGTATTAAAGTCACAAAAGTTCCAAATAATAACCCATAGCCAAGAGCCATAACCATTGGCTGTAAGAATGCATCTTTACCTCCAAAGCCATAAATCAGAGGCAGAACACCTGCAAGCGTTGTAAGGGTCGTTAATATTACTGCCCTTAGGCGGTCTTTTGCGCCCTTTGCAATCCACTCGATTGATGAACCATCCATATCTTTATTTTTCTTAATGAAATTTAGATGGCTTATCATCACTAACGAGTCATTTACAACAACGCCTACTAATGCCAAGACGCCAAGCAAAACGAAAAAGCTAAATGTCTCAGAATGAAAGAAAAAAGCCCAAACAACACCAATTAAAGCAAAAGGAATACTAAGGATAACTAATAATGGCTGAGAGTATGAATTAAAAAGAAGCGAAATAAGCATATATATTCCAAATACAGCAAAACCAAGCGCCAAAGAAAAATCACTCAAGGCTTCTTTTGCTTCTAAGGAGCTTCCACCTTCTATGACACGAACTTCAGGAAAATTGTTAATCAAATCGAGCTCATCAAGTGCTCTTTTTGAGACAGATTGTGCGGTAGTTACTGAATCTTCAACCGCAGCGCTTACTTTAACAACTCGCTCACCATTCAAATGCTTGTAGTTTGGATCACCCGGAGTCTCAATAACATTTGCAAATTGAGACATTGGAATCATTCTTCCTTGATTATTTCTGATCGAGGTTTTCGTAATATAATCATCAGAATAATTACTATCACCAAGATACATTTTCACGTTTAAGCTAGTATTATTAAACTCAACATCAGAAACATCCATGCCAGAATAGATCGTCCTTAAGTGACTATAAACCTGCTGATATTGAATACCTAATCTTGCCATTGACTCATAATCTAACAAAACTTCAATTCGATTTTTGCTTAAATCATCATCACGATCAATGTCGCTTACACCCTCGAAGCTATTAAGAATTATTTCAAGCTGATCGACAGCTGCTTGTCGCTGCTCGTCATTGCTTCCGATTAAACTTAACTCAATATCAAGAGCCCCTCTAGGGCCACCCCTATTTGTCCTAAAATTAATCCTCGAAACGCCTTCAATATCTTCTGTTTCTGCCTTTAGAATTTCTATAATATCTTTGGCAGTGGCTTCACGGTCATTAGCTGGAATCAACGTAATTGCAATAGCCGCTCGATTAGATCCTCTTGATCCAATTGTGCTTGTAAAAAAGTCTAGATTTGAGCCAACCTTATCCATAATAATCTCATCAATTTTGATGATGGACTGCTCTGTTGTCTCAACTGGAGTCCCAAGAGGAGTCTGCACTCTGATATTTATTGAATTGGTTCCGCTCGATGGCCACTGGATATAAGAAATTTCTTTTGTTCCTATATAAGCACTAAAAGCAAGAAGAGCAATAAACAGGCTCAAAATGATAAAGCGCCACCTAAGAATTACTAATAATGCTTTTTCAAACCACCTTTCGACGGGTTTAAACCATGTTTTTTGTTTAGCCTCACTACCAGACATATGAGCCGGCAAGGCGATGCTTACCTCAAGTAATGAAAACGTTAGTGCACAGATAACAGTAATGGGCAATATGTATATAAATTTTCCTGTCGTACCGCTGACTAATAGAACGGTTGATATGGCAAGGACAGTAGTTAAGATAGTTGTAATAACAGGCATGATGACTCTTTTAAGACCATCAACGATATTTTGATAGACGTCACCACCCTTCTCTTTGAAGTGGTGAATACTCTCAGCTATGATGATGCTGTCATCCACAACCAGACCTAGCACTAAAACCATTCCAATCGTTGAAATTAAATTAATTGTTTCACCTGCGAAGCCCAAAAAAGCTACGGTTCCTAATAGCGTCACAGGGATGCTTACAGCAACCCAGAATGCAGTTTTTAAAGACAAAAATAAGCCCAAAACTACCATAATTAGAGCCAGTCCCACTAGAGCATTATTCATTACAATGTTTAATCGATTGGATACCGGCTTTGATCTGTCATCNGTNACAATCAAATTGAGGTTTGAAGGATAAGACTCTTTAAGNACATCTAAAGTCGCNCTTACTTTNTCAATCGTTCTAATAACGTCTGCTTTTTCTGTTTTTGTAACTTTAAGAATGTANCCCTTAGTNCCNTTAATACGAGTAACTGTNTTGAAACCGATTTCACCCTCATCGATGGTTGCAATGTCTTTTAATAAAATAGTTGGCCCATCAAAACTAGACTTTACAACAACATTCTCCAAAGACTCCATGGTTTCATATTCAGAGATAATAACTATATTTTTTTGATTCCTTCCTTGATTATTATCACCAATAGCAGAGCGAACATTTTGATCTGCGATGACACTTCTAACTTGATCAAAAGAGAGCTGATACTGTAAGAGCTTATCTGGATTAATTCTGATTTGAACTTCCCTTTCTGAATCCCCGCTTACATTCACACTTGAAACGCCATCAATCAAAGATAGATTTTTCTCGATATTGTTTGCAATGGCTTTGGCGGTCTCAACATTGATACTGTCGCCACCAATAACGATTGTAAGAATTGGCCACTCCGTACTGGTTCTGTCAACCACTCTTGGATCATTTGCATCCTCAGGCAAGTCTTCAATTTCATTGACCGCCTCAGAAATACTATCCTTTACCTCCTGAATATCATCCACCTCTTCATCAATTTCTATATTGATACGAGATGAACCCTCTGAGGAGGTTGAGGTTAACTCTTTAATTCCATAAATTCCTTTTATTTTGCTCTCAATAACATTAGTAATATTCTTCTCAACATCTCTTGGAGAGGCGCTCGGATATGAGGTATTGATTGATAGTCGGTCAAATTCTATGACAGGATAAGTGTCACGCTGTATTTTTTGTAGTGTCATAAATCCAAGTATGACAATTGATAAAGTAAACAGGAGAGCCAACTTTTTTTGTCGAACAAGAAAGTTTAAGAAAGCATTCATAATTTAAATACGCTTCGAGCTCTTTAAATTGGATTGTAATCGTCTGGTAGACATATGGCACTCACCCCTTTTTAATGTATTGTGCTTTAGTAGAAAAATTATAACTTTTGGATGTATATAATATTGATTAATATTTTACAAAAGATGAAGTTTAAGTGAATGTTTGATAAGTCAGAAATTGTCATTATTGATGAACGCCTTTATCACTTGGGGATAAAAAAAGGAGATCTTGCTCAAAACATTTTTATTGTTGGAGATCCCGCAAGAGCCATACGCGTATCTAAAGAATTTGACACTGTTGACCGTGAAATTTCAAATAGAGAGTACCTAACATTTACAGGCACATATAAGGGCATACCAGTATCTGTCATTGGAACAGGAATTGGTACAGATAACGTTGAAATTGCTTTAGTAGAGGCCTTTATTGAGCACGAATTCAATTTTGAGAGCAAAACAAGAAATACTAACTGTGAGCCAATGACATTGATAAGGCTTGGAACATCAGGCGGGGTTCAGTCAAATATCACTCCTGGTTCACAAGCCATTGGCTCTTATGCGCTTGGCCTTGACAATACTGGCATCTATTTTGAAGAACCATCAAATGACCGTGTGATTGAAAGAATTGAAGAATCTGCTAAAAAAATATTGAATAAGTCAATCCCTAGCTCATCAAGATTCAAAGGAAAACTTATCCCTTATGCTTCGAAAGCATCAATTGAAGTCACTAACGCCTTAGAAAAGCAGGCATTAAAACATGGCGTTGAATATGAAATTGGTATTACTTCATCCTCTCCAGGATTTTATGGCCCATCCTCAAGATATATTGAAGGCTTAAAAAATACATTTCCAGACATCAAGGGAAGTCTTTCAAAGATTGATATTGATGGATTAAGAGTTCTTAATATGGAGATGGAGTCAAGCCTATTTTTTCACTTATGCGCTCAGATGGGATACCGAGCTGGAACAATTTGCACTGTCATAAGCGGACCAACAACGAGCGCCGCTGTTATCGATTATGACAAAGCAATTGGGGATACAATAAGCGTTGGATTAAATGCCATGAAAGAGCTATATGAATCAAACTAACAAGAAATTCAACATTAGACTTCCAGGAAAAATATCTATTTTATTTTTTTTAATTGCAGTCCAAACAGCTATTGCCGATGAACTCAATAAGATGAGCACAATTGATGGTGAAACTAACAAAGTTATCGTTGAAAGCGTTGATTTTCAGAGATTAAAATCAAATGATGCAACTTACATATCAATCAAAAGTAAAGCAACTACAAATGTAAGGTGCGCACTTTTTGACAAAAATGGGAGACCAGTAACCACAGTTGAAGGAATTATTACGCCGCCCAAAACA
>JGI24928J39210_1000152_pt1 | contig 12383 bp, 9 predicted proteins | sample AOAMet2_C43A7_35_2_FD_39210 | JGI IMG/M metagenome (IMG submission 39210) | reverse complement strand
ACGAAATTAATCCTTTTGACCAACTAGCCTCAAAATCAATTAATGTTCCATCTTTATCAAAAGCTATTCCTTTAATTTTGCTCATTTTATGTCCAATTTGGTAAGTCTCCACCCGGTAAAAACTGCCTAGCTAGGAATGGTTCATTAAATTCAAAGGATTTTGACTCACAAAACGCTTTTACCCAATCATCATCCATAAGAATGAAATCAAGCACAGAGCCCAAGAACATATTATCCTTCGCTCCAGCTTTAACATCATTTAAATCTGCACCCGAACTACCTAAAAAAATCTCAAATAACTCATTATCAGCAGCTATCCAATCTATCGCCTTAATTGCTAAAATTTCAGCTGATGCTAGATCAAAAACCATTTATTTCTCTACGTTTAGTTACTTAAATAAAATTATTTGAACAAAACAATTAAGTTACAACAAAATTATGCGACATCCCGCCACTAGGTCAACTTGTCACTTTTAAATTTTTACTGCAATAAACTAATTATACAATATGGAATTAAATGCATCTAAATATGATAGACCCGTGAAACAAGCATTAATACATGGTTGGAAACGGAAATGTCCAAACTGTGGCTCTGGACCTATGATGGATGGATATTTAGCAATTAGAAACGAATGTGCATTTTGCTCACAAGCATTTCATCATCAAAGGGCAGATGATGGTCCAGCATATATCACAATATTGATTTCTGGTCACTTATTAGCACCCTTAATGTTAATTATATTTGAATGGTATCGTCCCGACCCTTTAGTTTTAGCGGTCAGTTTCATTCTTATTTTTATAACTATTGCTTTATTTCTCTTACCCCGCGTGAAAGGTGCCTTCATTGGTTTGCAGTGGGCTAAAAGAATGCATGGATTTTAATTAAATCTATATTTAAAATGGCATCGGGTGTTTTTTGTGAACCATTTCGATAGCACGCAAACAATCATCTGATAAATCCACATTTACTGAAGCAAGTGCGTTTGATAATTGTTCCTTTGTTCTCGCCCCAAATATTGCCGAAGCCATAAAAGGACGCGTCCTACACCAAGCAAGTGCCATCTGACAGGTGTCTAAACCGTAATTTTCTGCAACTTCCATATACGCGCGTGTTGCTGCATCAATTCTTGAAGTCATCCTACCTGATAATCCATTTACAATAGAGCCCCTTGACCCTTCTGGTATGGCACCATCTAAATATTTGCCTGATAAAATACCTGTAGCTAATGGCGAGAATGACAATAATCCAACATTTTCATTATGACAAAGTTCAGCCAAATCAGTATCAAAAATTCTACACATCAAGCTATATTCGTTTTGAATACTATCCATTCGAGGTAAATCTTTCTCTTCTGAAATACGCAGCCATTGCGCTGTACCCCAAGCACTTTCGTTTGATAATCCAAAAGCACGTACCTTGCCTTCTTTTTTTAGCATATCACAGGCTTGAAGAACCTCATTCATGTGATCTAAAACTATATTTTTATCTTGGCTTGTTGGATCAAATCGCCAATTTTGGCGGAAATGATAAGAACCGCGGTTTGGCCAGTGAAGTTGATACAAATCAATATAATCAGTTTTCAAAAGATTCAGTGAAGCATTTATAGCAGTAAACAATGATTTTTTGGTAATTCCTTCACCATTACGAATATGCTTTGGGCCATTTCCAGCAATTTTTGTAGCAATGATTAGTTCGTCTCTACAATTTGATTTATTGAGCCATTCCCCTAAAATACGTTCACTTTCACCTTGCGTTGCTCCACTAATTGGGTTCACTGGATATAACTCTGCAGTGTCTATAAAGTTAATACCTGCATCTATTGATTTTTCAATTTGGTAAAATGCATCTTCAGCTGAATTTTGTGTACCCCAAGTCATAGTACCCAGACAAAGTTCACTCACAACCAAATCTGTTTGGCCTAACTTATTATATTTCATTTTTTTTCCTCGATTTAAACTGATCATTACTTATTTATTTAAAGTGTCAATAATATCGATACAAATGTTCTTAATAACTGCNNATGATTAGCTANTTATCANAAAATTTCACATTTTTACTTAGTAATTATGAGAGATATAAATTGCTTTCAGTTTTCTATTTGCGTACTTAATTCTACAGCGAATCTAAGGAGCTTGTTATGTTTAAATCTTTTCAATTACCTCAAATGAATTTTGACTCTCATGACACCGTGACAGGTGACTTTGGAGACTTGCCAAATTGGGATTTGAATGATCTCTATCCATCACCAGATGGGGAAGAAATCACAAAAGATTTAAAAGCGCTTGAAAGTAACTGTAGTAGTTTCGCATCTGAGTATCAGGGCCAACTAGATGGTCTCACAGCTGAAGGCCTCTTGAACTGCATAGAAAGGTATGAAGATATTCAAAACGTTGCAGGACGCGTTATGTCTTTTGCTGGATTAAGTTATTACCAAAATACAAGTGATGCCAATCGTAGTAAATTTATGGCAGATATGCAGTCAAAAATCACAGACTTCACAACACCTTTGGTATTTTTTAGCTTAGAAATTAATAATATAGACGATGAACATATACAAAATTTATTAAATTCAAACCACAAACTATCACGCTACAAACCTATAATAGATAACTTACGCAAAATGAAACCGCATCAATTATCAGATGAATTGGAGCAGTTTTTACACGACCAATCTGTTGTAGGAACAGCTGCATGGAATCGTTTATTTGACGAAACAATGGCTTCTTTAAAATTTAATGTGGATGATGAATTGCTCAACTTAGAGGCTACACTAAATTTACTTTCTGATAAAAATCGCGAAACTAGAGAAAAAGGAACACGCGCACTAATAAAAGTTTTTGGAGAAAATATTTCATTATTTTCTAGAATTACCAACACTTTAGCAAAAGAAAAAGAAGTGGAAGACCGTTGGCGCAAAATGCCTACACCTCAATTTAGTCGCCACCTTGCAAATCAAGTAGAGCCCGAGGTCGTAGAAGCACTTCGAAACGCAGTAGTTACTGCATACCCAAAACTTTCACACCGTTATTATGCATTAAAAGCAAAATGGATGAACTTAGATTCATTGGAAGTATGGGATAGAAATGCACCATTAGACAGCGATAATAGTTCAGATATTCAGTGGGAGGATGCAAAAAAAATAGTTTTGGATGCATATTCAGACTTTTCACCAAAGATGGCAAATATAGCCGAGCCATTTTTTACAAAAGGATGGATTGATGCTGGGGTTAAGCCTGGCAAAGCACCTGGAGCCTTTGCCCATCCAACAGTAACTAATGTACACCCATATGTAATGTTAAATTATATGGGTAAACAACGGGATGTAATGACTTTGGCTCATGAACTTGGCCACGGAGTACATCAAGTTTTAGCAGCATCTCAGGGCGAACTTCTTTCATCAACACCATTAACTTTGGCTGAAACTGCATCAGTTTTTGGAGAAATGTTAACATTTAGAAAAATGTTGGATAAAACTACGGATCCAGTAAAAAGAAAACACTTACTGGCGAATAAAGTTGAAGACATGATCAATACGGTTGTTCGCCAAATTGCTTTTTATGATTTTGAATGCAAACTACATGCCGCAAGAGCTAATGGAGAATTAACTCCAGATCAAATAAACGAAATATGGATGTCGATTCAGGCTGAAAGTTTAGGCCCAATATTCAATTTTGTTGAGGGTTATGAGACCTTCTGGACATATATACCACATTTTATTCATTCACCTTTTTATGTGTACGCGTATGCATTCGGAGATGGGTTAGTAAATGCGTTATATGCAGTTTACGAAGAAGGGAATATTGACTTCCAAGATAAATATTTTGATATGCTTTCTGCTGGTGGCTCAATGCATCATAAAGAGTTACTTGCACCTTTTGGATTAGACGCAAGTGATCCTAAATTTTGGGATAAAGGCTTAAGTTTAATAAGTTCAATGATTGATGAATTAGAAGCCATGGAAAGTTAATACCCTCACATANTCATGCCATGATTTCTTTGCATTTATGGCATGAGTAAATTTGTGATATTTATTTTTTTCTCAGTATTTCAATTAATTCAATCAAATCAGAAGGTATATCAGAGTCAAAATTCATATATTCTTTTGTAATTGGGTGTATGAAACCAATTGATTTTGCATGAAGCGCTTGGCGAGAAAACCCTTTTACAATAACCATATCTTCAGGTTCGAAGACTGATCCAGGCATTGCTTTGCGTAAGCCATAAATAGGGTCACCAATCAAGCCATGCCCAATGTGAGAAAAGTGTACACGTATTTGATGTGTTCTACCAGTTTCCAACCAGCATTCCATAAGAGCTGAATGAGCAAAATTTTCAAGTACAGTTGCGCGAGTAATTGCATGTCTTCCAGCATCTTGAACTACTGCCATACGCTTTCTATCAGTTTTATGCCGAGCTATATTTGTTGCAACTCTTATTACACCTCCATCTTCAAAATTAACACCACGCAAGCCTGCAAGCCTAGGATCACTTTTTTGGGGCACACCTTTTGAAACAGCTAAATATCTTCGAGAAATTGAATGGTCAGCAAATTGCTTAGCCAATCCCGCATGAGCTGAGTCAGACTTTGCGACTACTAAAAGGCCCGATGTATCTTTATCAATTCGGTGAACTATACCAGGCCTTTTTTCTCCACCAACACCAGATAAATTACCATCAAAATAATACAATAATGCATTAACTAAAGTTCCATTTTCAGAACCAGGAGCTGGATGAACAACCATGCCTGCAGGTTTATTAACAATAATCAAATGATCATCTTCAAATACTATATCTAATGGTATGTTTTCAGGCTGTGCATTTTCATAGTCTTGCACCGGAGGCATAACTATCCTAAAAATACTCCCTGCTGGAGCCTTATACTTTAGTTTGGTTATAGGCTCGCCTGCCAGAGTAACAGCACCTTCAGCTATTAACTTTGTAATACGAGAACGGCTCAATGTAACTTCGGCTGGAACAACAGAAGCTAATGCCTTATCTAGGCGGGGTGCAGGGTTTTCACCCAAAGTCAATTCAACTACGTAAGGTGCAGACATGGATGATCCTTTAGAATATTCAGCAGAGCCAGCTAATTTAAAATTATTACGCAGATTAGTAACAACCTTATTAGCAATAATGATCATAGGGTTCATAACCTTAATATTTATGTTTGTCATGCGTTTCTCAAATAATAACCAAACATTTCAAGTAAATGATATAACTTTACCAATTGGAGTTTCTGCAACTGCATACACTCAAGGCGACAACTGGTATGCAATAGTTGACAATACAAACAAAATTTTAATTTTCAATAAATCAGATAATACTTTACGCCAAACAATCATAATTAAACAAGAATGAAGATACAAAAGACCTATTTATTCATAATGCTAAAAAAGGCATATATTTACTTGCTTAAAAGTATGTGCGTGAGCATTATATACACATGAGTCTGCCTCCTGGTTTTTTAGAAGAATTACGAAATCGTTCGTCCCTATCACAAGTTGTTGGGCGCAAAGTTACGTGGGAACAAAAGAAAACAAATATAGCAAAAGGTGATTACTGGGCACCATGCCCATTTCATTCAGAAAAAACTGCATCTTTCCATGTAGACGATAAAAAGGGGTTTTATTACTGCTTTGGATGCCATGAAAAAGGTGATGCAATTTCATTCATACGCAATTCTGAAAATGTCAGTTTTATTGAAGCGGTGGAGATTCTAGCACGTGAAGCTGGTCTAACCATGCCTGCCAGAGATCCTAAGGCTCAAGAAAAAATTGACATAAATAAAGAATTAGCAAGCATAATGGAAAATGCCGTTCAATTCTATAAAATGCAATTCAATGGATCAAATGCAAAAAACGCCAAAGATTATATAAAATCACGTGGATTAACCGCAGATATCATAAATACTTTTGAAATCGGATTTGCTCCAGGTGATAGAACTTCTTTGTCTCAATTTCTTTTAAATAAAGGAATTAAAGAAAACAAAATAATCGATGCGGGACTTGCAATCAAACCAGATGATGGTGGTAATATTTTTGATCGCTTTAGAGGGCGAATAATGTTTCCAATTAGAAACACACAAGGTCGATGCATAGCTTTTGGTGGAAGAGCAATGGATCCAAACGCCCGAGCTAAATATTTAAATTCAAATGAAACAGCCTTATTTGATAAAGGTAGAAGTCTATATAACCACGCTCCGGCACGCGAAGCATCAGGGAAGGCTAATTCTCTGATAGTTGCAGAGGGATATATGGATGTAATTGCTCTTTCTCAATTTGGTTTTAAACATGCAGTAGCACCTCTTGGGACTGCAATAACTGAAAATCAATTAGCATTAATTTGGCGNATTCATCATGAACCTATTATTGCACTTGATGGAGATACCGCAGGCTTGAGAGCTGCCATGAGGCTTATAGATTTGGCACTACCTTTGCTTGAGGCAGGTAAGTCACTTCGATTTTGTATATTACCACTTGGCCAAGACCCCGATGATATTTTAAAAGATAAAGGGGCAACCTTTTTGCAAGAACTGTTAGATAATTCTGTTTCTATGGTAAATCTTTTATGGCAACGTGAAACTGAAGGCAAAAATTTTGANAGTCCAGAAAGGCGAGCTCTATTAGATAAATCCTTGAGGGCTGCAGTACTGACCATTCGCGACAAGTCAATCCGACACCATTATGGCCAGGCCATAAAAGAATTACGNTATCAATTATTTTCACCAATAAATAATAACATNAATTTAGCNAATAAATCTAAATCTTATGGATCTTCACAAAGTTGGGGTAAAAAGCCNAAATTATTAGCATCACCTAATACAAAATCATCCATGCTCGCAATGCAATCTGATGAAACAAACTGGCGCCTTAGAGAAAGCCTCATCTTGGTTTCTGCAATTAAAAATCAATCTGCTGCACTTAAAAATGAAAGTGCCCTGGAANGATGTCCAATTACCACTCCAGATTTGGTAGAAATTATGAACGCTGTATTAATAAATTTACACGTCAAGAAAACAGATGCAGGCATAAAAGATAATTTTGCAATCAATATCCAAAACTCATTAGGTTATTCGCCCTTAGATAAATTAATGAAATTAAAACCAATAAAAAATCATCCATACTTGAAAAAAAACTCACCCCCAGACCTTGTCGAACAAACTTTAGAGGAAGAGTTAGCAAAACACGTCGCATTAATTGGTGCTTTCAATGAAATTAAAGAAGCAGAACAAGATTTAACGGGTTTGGTTGATGANGGACTAACATGGCGACTTCAACAAGCAGCAATTGCAAAGGCAAAAGCAACTCGAGCGGTGGAGGAAGAGTACTCAGAAACTGATGAAAACGCTTCGGAAATGTCAAAAAATCTACAAAATATGCTAGATAACCAAATTTGGGTCAAAAAAACACGTTAAAGCCATTGCGAATCACCCCATCAATGTGTTGATTCGTGCAAGTATCAACTGATTCGCCGAATCACTTGAGAGATCCATTTAAGGAGCTTCCAATGGCCGCTAAAGAAGATAGTTCAAAAAAAGGTGAAGTTAACGAAGGCATGGGCGATATGAGCCAAGCTGCAGTTAAAAAGATGATCGCAGTTGCTCGCGAACGAGGCTACATAACGTATGATGAGCTTAACGATGTAATGCCACCAGANCAGGTTGCTTCAGAACAGATAGAAGACGTAATGTCTATGCTTTCTGAAATGGGTATAAATATTATTGAAGCCGATGAAGTTGAAGACGAAGGGCCAACAGATGTAACTGTTGTTGCTAACGACGCTAAAGAAGTGACTTTAGCTGCAACAGGCAAAGAAACCTTAGACAGAACTGATGATCCTGTTCGCATGTACCTGAGAGAAATGGGTTCAGTAGAATTATTGTCTCGCGAAGGTGAGATTGCCATAGCAAAAAGAATTGAAGCTGGGCGTAAAACAATGATTGAAGGGTTATGTGAAAGCCCCTTAACATTCCAAGCTATTACAATCTGGCGCGATGAACTTTTAGAGGAAGAAATTCTTCTTCGTGATGTGATCGATCTAGAGACTACATTTAGTGACACGCTAGATGATGATGAAGATCCAATGGTTGGCCCTCTTACTGGAGCTCCAAAACCTTCATCTTCGCCAGCCCACGAATTAGATGCTGATGGCAANCGCTTAAATGATGATGAAGATGATGATGANGATGAAGATGATGCTGCAAATATTTCTCTTGCAGCAATGGAAGANACACTTAAGCCAGATGTTCTAGCCACATTAGCAAAAATAGCTAAAGATTATAATAAATTGGCAAGTATGCAGGATGAAAGAATATCTGCAACTATTAATGAAGATGATACATTCTCTGATAAATCAGAAAAATCATACCAGAAATTACGCAATAGTCTTGTTGAACAAGTGAATGCATTGCATTTTCATAACAATCGAATTGATGCTCTTATCGACCAACTTTATGGGATAAACAGAAAAATTATGTCTATCGATTCAGGCATGGTTAAAATAGCTGACCAATCTCGTATCAATCGACGCGAATTTGTTGATAAATACCGTGGTCAAGAATTAGACCCTATGTGGTTGGATAAGATAGCTGAAAATGAAGATGGACGTGGTTGGAAAACTTTCATTGAAAAACACCGTGAAAAAGCTGAAGAACTACGAGCTGATATGGCACAAGTTGGTCATTATGTTGGTGTAGACATTCCAGAATTTCGAAGAATTGTTAATCAGGTTCAAAAAGGCGAAAAAGAAGCACGAAGTGCTAAAAAAGAAATGGTCGAAGCAAATTTGCGCTTGGTTATCTCAATTGCGAAAAAATACACAAATCGTGGATTGCAATTCTTGGATTTGATTCAAGAAGGTAATATTGGACTCATGAAAGCTGTTGATAAATTTGAGTACCGCCGCGGTTATAAATTTAGCACTTATGCTACATGGTGGATCAGACAAGCAATAACTCGTTCAATTGCAGACCAAGCACGTACTATTCGTATTCCTGTTCACATGATTGAAACAATTAATAAGTTGGTTCGAACAGGTCGCCAAATGCTACATGAAATTGGACGTGAACCCACGCCTGAAGAGTTAGCTTCAAAGCTACAAATGCCTTTGGATAAAGTCCGTAAGGTAATGAAAATAGCAAAAGAGCCCATCTCATTAGAAACACCAATTGGGGACGAAGAAGACTCTCAATTAGGTGATTTCATAGAAGACAAAAATGCTATTTTACCATTGGAATCTGCGATCCAAGGAAACCTCAAAGAAACTACTACACGGGTATTAGCCTCACTTACTCCTCGTGAAGAGCGCGTATTACGCATGCGATTTGGCATTGGAATGAACACAGACCATACGCTTGAAGAAGTTGGACAACAATTTAGCGTCACAAGAGAACGTATTCGACAGATTGAAGCAAAAGCTTTGAGGAAATTAAAACATCCAAGTCGTAGTCGAAAATTAAGAAGTTTCTTAGATCAATAAATTAAAGGCGCTTACTGCGCCTTTAAAAGTCCAAGGCTTGGCTTATTATATCAGTTAACAGTTCATGGACTATTTGCATTGGGCCATCAGGATAACTTCGATGCCCAATATGCACACCATTATCGTTCTCAAAAACAAAAATATTATATGGACAATGGGCAATGTTTAGAGGGTTAGCTTCCATGACTTTTCTAGAAATTGCAGCTGAACAAAACAAAAAGATATCAGCAGATTTAAAAATTTCTATATCTGAACCAACATCGTTTGCGGTTCGTGAAAGCATATCACCTGTATGACTGATATGATCGATAACAAGACCCTTTCCTAATATTGCACCTTCAACACTAAATGTTGCGTCATCAAAAGTACCCTCATAATTATATAAAATAGCAGTTTGAGCTTTTACAATATTAGTAAAAAAAACCGAAACAGCGAATAAGATCAAAAATCGCATAATTAACTTCCTATAAATATAATGAACACTTACAATTCTTATCACCTAAGTATTTTTATCACTAATTCATATTATCTAATATACAATATAAAATTTAATAAAATGTTATATTCAATAATATGAATTTAATATTGTTAAATCTATATTATATGATAACATAATCTTGAATTAATTCCGAAAGGACTTCTTAGCGATGAGTAATAATAAAAAAGCACCGTCACGTCGTGCATTTTTAAGCGGCTCAGCAGCTGCAATAACAGGCACCTTAGCATCTGCCTCAACTGCGAATGAAGCCGATCCATTAATCACCAATGTGCAAGATTGGGCATCTTTCACTGGAGATGGTGTTGATGAAACACCGTATGGTTTACCAATAGAATTTGAAAATGATGTTATTAGACGAAATGTACCTTGGTTAACTGCTGGCCCGATTTCATCAATAAATTTTACACCAATACATGCCTTAGAAGGCACCATTACACCACAAGGCTGTGCTTTTGAGCGCCACCATTCAGGTGCAATTGAATTACAAAAGAAAGACTACAGGCTAATGATTAATGGGTTAGTAGATAACCCACTTATCTTTACCTATGAAGATCTTGAAAGATTTCCAAGACAAAACCATGTCTACTTTTGTGAATGTGCTGCTAATACTGGTATGGAATGGGCTGGGGCACAATTAAATGGAGCACAGTTTACTCATGGAATGATTCATAACATGGAGTATACAGGTGTACCTTTGAGATTATTATTAAATGAAGCTGGTTTAAATAAAGCACAGGATCTAAAAGATAAATGGGTTTATGTTGAGGGTGCTGATGCTTCATCCAACGGACGCTCAATTCCAATGGAAAAAGCACTTGATGACGTTTTAGTAGCCTTTAAAGCGAATGGCGAGGCACTTAGAAAAGANCATGGTTACCCCGTNCGNCTTGTTGTTCCAGGTTGGGAAGGCAACATGTGGGTAAAATGGATCCGAAGAATAGAAGTATCCGATACNCCTGTTGAAAGTAGGGAGGAAACATCTAAATATACAGATGTGTTAGCAAACGGCATCGCACGAAAATGGACTTGGGTAATGGATGCCAAATCTATTATAACATCTCCTAGTCCGCAGAAACCAGTTACACATGGAAATGGTCCTTTAGTAATATCGGGATTAGCTTGGTCAGGTCATGGAAAAATCACAAGAGTTGATATCTCTAAAGATGGTGGAATTACATGGGAAACAGCACGCCTAGGCAATCAAAGTGAAACGAAAGCACTAACACGATTTTACTTAGATACTGAATGGAGCGGCGAAGAATGGCTTCTCCAGGCACGAGCAATTGATGAAACAGGTTATATTCAACCTACCAAACATCAACTCCGTGAAATTCGAGGTGAAAACTCTGTTTATCATAATAATTGCATTCAAACATGGAATTTAAAAGCTACAGGTGAGGTCGAAAATGTTGAAGTATCTTAGCTTAATAATAGTGAGTATTTTGGCAACAACACCAATTTTTGCTGACAGTAAACTTGGTTTAGGAAGAACGGCATTGCCGTCTGAAATTACTGCATGGGATGTTGATATTTTACCTGATGGCCGTGGATTACCTGTTGGGAATGGCGACGCTATAGTAGGCGAGGAGACCTTTGCCAACAAATGTGCATCTTGTCATGGAGACTTTGCTGAAGGTGTAGGTAACTGGCCAGCACTTGCTGGAGGATTTGATACTNTAGCAGATGAAGATCCTGTTAAGACAGTTGGNTCTTATTGGCCATATCTTTCAACCCTTTGGGACTATATTAATAGATCAATGCCATTTGGAGGAGCTCAAACCCTTACAAGTGATGAAGTTTATTCAATAGTTGCCTACATACTATACTCAAATGATTTAATCGAAGATGATTTCGTGTTGAACGAAAAGAATTTTCAAGAATTTAATATGTACAATAGTAACGGTTTTATTATTGATGATAGAAAAATCAGCGAATATCCCAATTGGTCAAAAGAGCCATGTATGGAAAATTGTAAAAAATCTACAACAATAACTAAGCGTGCAAGTATTATTGATGTTACTCCCGGAGAAAATTCTTCTGAAGTGGAAATAAAACAAAGTGCGTTAAGTTCAAACGAAAAAAACACGGCTTCCATTGATCCCGAATTAATAAATGCTGGAAAAAAAGTATTCAAAAAATGTAAAGCCTGCCATGCAGTTGGTGAAGGCGCTAAAAATAAATCAGGGCCTCAATTATATGAAATTATTGGTCGCAAAATGGGCACGGCAAATAGATATAAATACTCAAAGGGCTTTAAAATAGCTGCAGAAGAAGGTCGAATCTGGACTGAAGAACTCATGGTTGAATTCTTAAGAAAACCAAAAAAATTCATCAAAGGCACTAAAATGTCTTTTGGTGGACTGAAGAAAGATAAAGACTTAGACGCAATTGTAGCTTACTTAAAAA
>JGI24928J39210_1000142_pt1 | contig 12902 bp, 24 predicted proteins | sample AOAMet2_C43A7_35_2_FD_39210 | JGI IMG/M metagenome (IMG submission 39210) | reverse complement strand
ATTAGAATAAAATTAAAATCGTACGACTTCAATTTGGTTGATAAGTCTGCTGAGAAAATAGTAAAGACTGTCAAGACTACTGGGGCTATTGTAACTGGACCAATTCCGTTACCAACACACAAAAAAATATTTACTGTGTTAAGATCACCTCACGTAAACAAAAAATCAAGAGAGCAATTTCAATTATCTTCTTATAAAAGATTATTGGATATATACAGTTCTTCATCTAAAACAATAGACGCTTTAATGAAGTTAGAACTTCCAAGTGGAGTTGAAGTTGAAATTAAAGTATAATTTAAAAAAATATAACAAATGTCCGGGTTGATAGGAAAAAAAATAGGAATGACTAGCATATTTGATGATAAGGGGAAGAATATTCCTTGTACTGTCATTCAAGCTGGTCCTTGTGTTGTTACTCAAATTAAGTCTAATGAGGTTGATGGTTATTCTGCAGTTCAATTAGGCTTTAATGATAAAAGTGATAAGCATTCAAATAAATCTGAAGCTGGTCATTTTTCAAAATCTAAAACTTCTGCTAAGTATAAATTAGTAGAGTTTCAAAATTTTGATAGTGATTTAAATCTTGGTGATTCAGTTTCTGTAGATCATTTTACAGAAGGTGAATTTGTTGATGTTTCTGGAAATTCTAAAGGAAAAGGTTTTCAGGGTGTTGTAAAAAGACATGGTTTTGCTGGTGTTGGTCAAGCAACTCACGGACAACACAACAGGTTAAGAGCTCCTGGTTCAATAGGTGCAGCTTCTTATCCTGCAAGAGTATTTAAAGGAATGAGAATGGCTGGTAGAATGGGTAATGAAAAAGTTACAGTTCAAAATCTTAAGGTTTTAAAAGTAGTCTCTGATAAGAATCTACTTGTATTAAAAGGATGCGTTCCTGGACATAAAAACTCTTATGTAATAATTAGAAAATAATGAAACTATCTGTATTAAATATAAAAGGTAAAGATACTGGAAGATCTGTTGAGCTTTCAAAATCTATTTTTGAAGTTACGCCTAACGATCACGCTGTTTATCTTGATGTTAAAAGGTTCTTAGCTAATAATCGCCAAGGAACTAATAAAACTAAAGAAAGAGCTGAGATTGCAGGTAGTACAAGAAAAATCAAAAAACAAAAAGGTACTGGTACTGCTAGAGCTGGTAGTATAAAAAATCCACTTTTTAGAGGTGGAGGTACAATTTTTGGACCTCGAGTAAGATCCTATTCTCAAAAACTTAATAAAAATGTTAAGAGATTAGCTAGAAGATCTGCTTTAAGTTTAAAATTAAAAGATAAAGCTATTTCTGTTGTGGAAGATTTTGATTTTGAATCTCCTAAAACTAAATCTTTTAGTGATGTCGTTAATGCACTTGGCTTAAACGAAAAAAAATCATTATTTGTTTTAGGTGGAGTTAACAAGAACGTTTATTTATCTGCAAGAAATTTAGAACGCAGTAGTGTAGTTACTAATTCAGAAATTAGTACTTACAGCATAATGAATGCACAACATTTAGTTTTTTTAGAAAGCTCTTTAGAACAAATTGAATCAAATTTAAGTTAGTATGAATATTTTACTTAAACCAGTTATTACAGAAAAAGCTACTGCTGATAGTGAGCTTAAAAATAGATTTACTTTTTTAGTTGATACTAATGCTAATAAGGTTCAAATTAAAAAAGCTGTTGAAGAAACTTATGGAGTTTCTGTAGACAAAGTTAGAACCATGAGATATGGTGCTGAAAGAAAAACAAGATATACCAAAACAGGTATACAAAGAGGAAAATCTGTTACTACAAAAAAAGCTGTAGTACAAATTTCTGAAGGAGATACAATAGATTTTTATAATAAACTTTAAAAATAATAGATAATGTCAGTTAAAGCGTTAAAGCCGATCACACCTGGACAAAGAGGAAGAGTTGTTAATGGATTCGATGCTATTACAACAGATAAGCCTGAAAAAAGCTTACTTGCTCCAAAAAAACGTTCTGGTGGTAGAAATAGTCAGGGTAAAATGACTATGAGATACATTGGTGGAGGTCATAAAAAGAGATACAGAATTATTGATTTTAAAAGAAATAGATTTGATGATGTTTCCGAGGTTATGTCAATTGAATATGATCCGAACAGATCTGCTTTTATTGCGTTAACAAAATTTAACGATAATGAAAAAAGATACATTGTTGCATTAAAAGGATTAAAAGTAGGAGATAAGATCGTTTCTGGATCAAAAAAATCACCTGATTTAGGTAATTGTATGCCTCTTTCAGATATCCCATTAGGTACTATTATTTCTTGTATTGAAATGAGACCCGGTAAAGGAGCTGCTATAGCTAGAAGTGCAGGTTCATTTGCTCAACTTATGGCTAAAGACGGTAAGTTCGTTACTGTTAAAATGCCCTCTGGTGAAACAAGATTAATTTTATCATCTTGTTACGCTACTATTGGTTCAGTTTCTAATTCAGATCATCAATTAACAGTGTTCGGTAAAGCTGGTTCAAAACGTTGGTTGGGTAGAAGACCTAGAACTCGTCCTGTAGCTATGAATCCAGTTGACCATCCTATGGGTGGTGGTGAAGGTAGAGCTTCTGGTGGTCATCCAAGATCTAAGAATGGAATTCCAGCTAAAGGATTTAGAACAAGAGATAAGAAGAAAGCTAGCAATAAATATATAATCGAAAGAAAAAAGAAATAAATGGCACGTTCACTAAAGAAAGGACCTTACGTCCATCATAGTTTAATTAAAAAAGTTCAAACCAATTTGGACTCAAAGAAAAAAGCTGTTGTTAAGACTTGGTCAAGAGCTTCAATGATTATTCCTGATTTTGTTGGTCAAACAATTGCTGTACATAACGGTCGTCAATTTGTTCCTGTATACATTACGGAAAATATGGTTGGACACAAACTAGGAGAATTTTCTCCAACTCGCTCTTTTCGTGGACATGCTGGAGCAAAAAATAAAGGAAAGAAATAATTTAATTTGCAATGGGACTAAGAAAAAGACAAAGCGCTGAAAAAATTAAGGAAGCAAAAAAGCAAGTTGCTTTTGCAAAACTTAATAATTGCCCAACTTCTCCAAGAAAAATGAGAATTGTAGCTGATTCAGTAAGAGGAAAAAAGGTAGACATGGCTTTAACTATTTTAAAATTTAGCCAAAAAGAAGCTTCTAATAGACTTGAAAAACTTTTAATGTCTGCTATTTCGAATTGGCAGTCTAAAAATGAAGATGCTGATGTTGAGCAAGCTAATTTATTCATAAAAGAAATCAGAGTTGACAGTGCTGGAATGTTAAAAAGATTAAGACCTGCTCCTCAAGGAAGAGCTCACCGAATAAGAAAACGTTCAAATCACGTTACATTAATTTTAGGTTCACAAAATTCAATAGAAAGTTAATATGGGACAAAAAACAAATCCAATAGGCAATAGATTAGGTATTATTAGAGGATGGGAATCTAATTGGTACGGTGGTGATGACTATGGAGATAAACTAGCTGAAGATCATAAACTAAGAAAATATGTATTTGCTAGATTATCAAAAGCCAGTGTATCAAGAGTTATTATTGAGAGAACATTAAAGCTTATCACATTAACTATAACAACTGCAAGACCTGGAATTATAATTGGTAAAGCAGGTCAAGAAGTTGATAAACTTAAAGAGGAGTTAAAAAAATTATCTGGCAAAGAAGTTCAATTAAATATTATTGAGATTAAAAGACCTGAACTTGAAGCTCAATTAGTTGGATCAAGTATTGCTAGACAAATTGAAAGTAGAATTTCATATCGAAGAGCTATTAAAATGGCTATTGCTGCTTCTATNAGAATGAATGCAGAGGGTATTAAAGTTCAAATTTCAGGTCGTTTAAACGGAGCTGAAATGGCTCGTTCTGAATCCTATAAAGAAGGTAGAATTCCATTATCAACTTTCAGAGCTGATATAGATTATGCTTTAGTTGAAGCTCAAACTACTTATGGTAAATTAGGTATTAAGGTTTGGATTATGAAAGGTGAAGTNTATGGTAAAAGAGAATTGTCTCCCCTTGTTGGTTTAAGTTTGAGTTCATCAAAATCAAAGGGCGGAAATAAAGGAAGAAAACAAAGAAGAAGATAATTAAATATATAGTATAAATGTTATCACCAAAAAGAACAAAATTTAGAAAAATGCAGAAAGGCCGTATGAAAGGTCTTTCACAAAGGGGTCATGTACTTTCAAACGGTATGTTTGGAATCAAGTCCGTTGATGCAAGTTTTTTAACATCAAGACAAATTGAAGCTGCTCGTGTCGCAGCAACAAGATATATGAAACGTGAAGGTCAATTATGGATTAAAATTTTTCCAGATAAGCCAATTACTAAAAAACCGTTAGAGGTTAGAATGGGTAAAGGTAAGGGTGCTCCTGAATATTTCGTNGCTGTTGTTAAGCCGGGTAGAATAATGTTTGAAGTTTCAGGTGTGCCAATCGATGTTGCAAAAGAAGCATTNAGATTGGCTGCTCAAAAACTTCCTGTGAAAACAAAATTTATAATTGCAAGAGATTATCAAGCATAAATTGAAAAAATGAAACAAAAAGAAGTAAAAGAATTATCGATAGATGAATTAAGTGAAAAATTACTTTCATTTCAGAAAGAGCTTTCTGATTTAAAAATGACCCACGCCATTTCACCTATTGAAAATCCTATGCAAATAAAGAATTTGAGAAGAACTATTGCACGTATAAATACAGAATTAACTGCAAGGTCAATTCAAGAATAAAACTTTTATAAATGGAAACAAGAAACCTAAGAAAAGAAAGAATTGGAATTGTTACTAGTAACAAAATGGAAAAATCTATTGTTGTCGCTGAAGTTAACAAGGTAAAACATCCAATGTATGGAAAATTCGTTTTAAAGACTAAAAAATATATTGCACACGATCAAGAAAACGAATGTAATATTGGAGATACTGTAAAAATAATGGAAACAAGACCTCTTAGTAAATCAAAATGCTGGAGACTTGTTCAAATTTTAGAAAGAGCTAAATAATGGTACAACAAGAATCAAGATTAACTGTAGCTGATAATACTGGTGCTAAGGAAGTACTTACTATTAGAGTGCTTGGTGGAACAAAAAGAAGGTATGCTTCTGTTGGTGACAAAATAGTTATCACTGTTAAACACTCAACACCAAATGGTACAGTCAAAAAGGGACAAGTTTCAACTGCTGTAGTAGTAAGAACAAAAAAAGAAGTTAGAAGAAAAGATGGTTCATATATTAGGTTTGATGATAATGCTTGTGTGTTATTAGATGCCGCTGGTGAAATGAGAGGAACTCGTGTTTTCGGTCCAGTAGCAAGAGAACTTAGAGATAAAAAATTTATGAAAATAGTTTCACTAGCACCTGAAGTTTTATAATTATGATTAAAATTAAAGTAAAAACGGGAGATCAAGTAAGAGTTTTAGCTGGGGACCATAAAGGTTCTGAAGGTAAAATTGTGAAATTATTAAGATCTAAAAACTTAGCAATTGTTGAAGGGGTTAATATGGTTAAAAAACATAACAAGCCTAGTTCTCAGAATCCAAAAGGCGGTATTACTGAGCAAGAAGCCCCAATCCATATTTCTAATCTTTCACTAATTACATCCAAAGGTGAAACGACAAGAATTGGATATAAGACAACTGATGGACAAAAAAATAGAGTTGCATTAAAATCTGACGAAATAATTTAATTATGAATTACCAACCTAGATTAAAAAAAGAATTTAATGAAAGAATTATATCTTCTTTAAAGGAAGAATATTCTTACAGTAATGTAATGATGGTACCACAACTTAAAAAAATTGTTATAAGTAAAGGAGTCGGTGGTGCAGTTGCAGATAAAAAATTAATCGATCATGCTATAGACGAATTATCAACTATTTCTGGTCAAAAAGCAATTTCAACATTATCTAAAAAAGATGTTGCTACTTTCAAATTAAGAAAGGGAATGCCAATTGGAGCTAAAGTAACTCTTAGAGCTGAAAGAATGTACGAATTTTTAGATAGGTTGATTACTTCTGCCCTTCCAAGAGTTAGAGACTTTCAAGGTATTAAAGCTTCTGGCTTTGACGGTAGAGGAAATTATAACTTAGGAGTTACAGAACAAATTATTTTCCCTGAGATTGATATTGATAAAGTAAATAAAATATCAGGAATGGATATAACATTTGTAACTAGTGCTAAAACAGATAAAGAAGCTAAATCATTATTAACAGAACTAGGTTTACCTTTTAAAAAGAATTAATTATGGCTAAAGAATCAATGAAGGCCCGTGAGGTCAAAAGAGCAAAATTATGCGCTAAGTATGCTGACAAAAGAAAAGCTTTAAAAAAAGCTGGTGATTTTGAGGGACTTCAAAAGTTACCAAAAAACTCATCACCAGTTAGAGCTCATAATAGATGTAAACTTACAGGAAGACCAAAAGGTTACATGAGACAATTCGGTATTTCTAGAGTTTTGTTTAGAGAAATGGCAAATAAAGGTTTAATCCCAGGTGTTAGAAAAGCTAGCTGGTAAATAAATATAAAAATGAACACAGATCCAATTGCAGATTATTTAACAAGAATNAGAAACGCTAATAGTGCTGGACACAAAGTTGTTTCTATTCCTGCTTCCAATGTTAAAAAGGAAATAACAAAAATATTGTTTGACCAAGGCTATATTTTGAGTTATAAATTTGAAGATGACACTACACAAGGTAGTATCAAAATTGCTTTAAAATATAATTCTTACACTAAGGAACCAGTAATTAAAAAATTAGAAAGAATCAGTAAACCAGGTTTGAGAAAATATTCAGATTCGATCAGCTTGCCAAGAGTTTTAAATGGTTTAGGAATAGCAATTGTTTCTACCTCTAAAGGTCTAATGACTGGAAAAAAAGCAAAACAATCTAACGTAGGAGGAGAAATTCTCTGTTATGTACATTAAAAATTAATAAAATGTCAAGAGTAGGAAATAATCCAATATCAATCCCCGAAGGTGTCTCTGTTGAGATTCAACCAAATTCCTTTTTAGTAAAAGGAAAACTGGGAGAACTTTCTCAATCTTATGATTCTATAACCATTGAACAAGTTGAGAATCAGTTAATAATTAAAAGAATTAATGATTCTAAACCAATTAAAGCAAAACACGGTTTATATAGAGCATTGTTTTCTAATATGATTGAAGGGGTGTCGAAAGGTTGGATAAAAGAATTGGAATTAGTTGGTGTTGGATATAGAGCTTCTAATCAAGGTCAAAAACTTGAGTTAGCACTAGGATTTTCACACAATATTGTATTTCAAATTCCATCTGAAGTAAAAGTTGAAACCGTTTCAGAAAAGGGTAAAAATCCTCTTATTAAATTAACTTCTTTAGATAAGCAACTTGTAGGTTCTATTGCTTCTAAAATCAGAGGTTTTAGAAAACCTGAACCATACAAAGGAAAAGGAGTTAAATATGTTGGAGAACAAATACGTAGAAAAGCAGGTAAGTCTGCATAAATTTATAGAAAATGAGTTTGTCAAAAGTAGAAAAGAGAAAGAAAATAAAAAAAAGAATAAGACAGCATGTCTATGGTAGTGAAAGTAGACCAAGATTGTCAGTGTTCAGAAGTAATAAAGAAATCTACGCTCAAATAGTTGATGACGTTAATGGTAAAACTTTAGCTGCAGCATCATCAAGAGACAAAGATATCGCAGATAGTACTAAAACCAAGATTGAATTATCCAAATTGGTTGGAATTTCAATAGGTTCAAAAGCTGTTAAAGCTGGTATCGAAAAAATAGGTTTTGATAGAAGTGGATACTTATATCATGGCAGAGTTAAATCATTAGCAGAAGGTGCCAGAGAAGCTGGACTTAAATTTTAATTTATGAAAAATAATAAAAACGAATTTGTTAAACCTGGTGGATTAGATCTTAAAGATCGTTTAGTAAGCATACAACGTGTTACTAAAGTAACTAAAGGAGGTAGAGCATTTGGTTTTACAGCCATAGTTGTTGTAGGTGATGAAAACGGAGTTGTTGGCCATGGTTTAGGAAAATCAAAAGATGTTGCAACTTCAATAGCAAAAGCTGTAGAAGATGCAAAAAAGAACTTAGTAAGGATAGCTTTACATAATTCTACTCTTCCTCACGAGCAAAAAGGAAAGCATGGGGGAGCAAAGGTATTTATAAAACCTGCTTCACAAGGTACTGGAGTTATAGCTGGTGGAGCAGTTAGAGCAGTACTAGAATCATTAGGAGTTCAAGATGTACTTTCTAAATCTCAAGGATCTTCAAATCCTCACAATGTTGTGAAGGCAACTTTTGATGCTTTACTTAGACTTAGGAATGCAAATACTGTAGCTCAAGAAAGAGGTGTCTCATTAGAAAAAGTTTTTAACGGATAATTATGGCAAAAATTAAAATAAANAAAGTTAGAAGTGAAATTAAAAGACCTGGAGATCAAAAAAAGACTCTTTTGGCATTAGGATTAAAGAAAATTGGTCAAGTTGTTGAGCACGAGGANACTCCTAATATCATTGGAATGGTAAACAAGGTTAAACATTTAGTTTCTATCATTAAATAAAAAATTATGAATTTAAGTAATTTAAAACCAGAGCAAGGATCCATACATACTTCTAAAAAGAGAGTTGGTAGAGGACAAGGTTCTGGTAAAGGCGGTACTGCTACAAGAGGACATAAAGGTGCTAAATCAAGATCTGGATATTCAAGAAAACTAGGTTTTGAAGGTGGCCAAATGCCCTTACAAAGAAGAGTGCCAAAATTTGGATTTAATAATATTAATAGAGTTGAGTATCAGCCTGTTAATCTTGAAACTATTCAATTGTTAATTGATAACAAAAAGGTTAAAGGATCAATGGATATTCAAAGTTTTATTGATAACGGTTTAGCTAATAAAAATGATCTAATAAAAGTTTTAGGTTCAGGAAAAATTAGTTCTTCTATTAAAATAACAGCCCATAAATTTTCTAAAACTGCTNTAGCACAAATAGAAAAAAGTGGTGGAGAAGCAATAATTTTATAATTATTATGAACAGTTTTTTTGAAACATTAAAGAATATCTGGAAAATTGAAGAGTTAAAAAATAGAATTTTTATAACTCTATTTTTCTTAGCCATATATAGACTAGGGGCTCAAGTAGTTCTTCCAGGTATCGATTCTGTCCAATTAGCTGAACTTTCAAGTAGAACACAAGGAGGTGGATTGTTAGGTATTTTAAATGCTTTTACCGGTGGAGCTTTTGCTAATGCATCTGTATTTGCACTTGGAATTATGCCTTATATTTCAGCATCTATTGTTGTACAATTAATGGGTATTGCAGTACCCTATCTTCAAAAACTTCAAAAGGAAGGTGAGAGTGGTAGAAAAACTATCAATCAAATAACAAGATGGCTTACTATATTAATTTGTGTTGTTCAAGCCCCTGCATATTTATATAGTCTGGGTGCTCTTGGAGTCCCAGAAAGTGCTTTTATACTGGGAAAAACACCTGTTTTTGTTTTTTCATCTGTCGTTATACTAGTAACAGGTTGTGTTTTTGCGATGTGGCTTGGAGAAAAAATTACTGATAAAGGTATTGGTAATGGTATATCCCTACTTATTACTGTAGGAATTATAGCTTCTCTTCCTCAAGCATTTTTTCAAGAATTTACATCTAGAGTTACTCAAAGTAATGGTGGAGCTATTACAATTTTGATTGAACTAGTTATTTGGATAGTTGTAATTGCACTTTGTGTGCTTTTAGTTAAGGCAGTCAGACAAGTACCTGTCCAATATGCAAGAAGAACTGCATCTGGTGGGTTTGATAAAAATCAAGCAAGTTCAAGNCAATATATTCCACTTAGATTAAATGCCTCAGGAGTTATGCCAATCATTTTTGCTCAAGCTATAATGTTTGCACCTGCTTATGTTGGACAATTATTTGGTGATTCAAGTTTTGGACAGTGGCTTCAAACTTCTTTTTCAGATATGTTTGGGTTATGGTATAATATTTTATTTGGATTTTTAATTATAGTATTTACATATTTTTACACTGCTATCACGGTACCTACAAATAAGATGTCTGATGATTTAAAAAGAAGTGGTGGTTTTGTTCCTGGTATAAGACCAGGTGGTGAAACTTCTGAATTTCTAGACAAAATAATGTCATTAATAACTTTTCCTGGTTCATTGTTTTTAGCTGCTGTCTCTGTATTGCCAGCTATTATTGTACAGATTATGGGAATGCAACAAGGTTGGGCTTTATTTTATGGTGGNACTTCACTTTTGATTATGGTTGGAGTNGCGATTGATACAATTCAACAAATTAATGCCTATTTATTAAATAGACATTATGATGGTTTAATGAAAACTGGTAAAAAAAGAAAATTAGGATAATATGGCAAAACAAGCAGCTATAGAACAAGATGGTACTATCATAGAAGCTCTTTCTAATGCAATGTTTAGAGTTGAGTTACAAAATGGTCACGTTGTTACTGCGCATATTTCTGGAAAAATGAGAATGCATTATATAAAATTATTACCTGGCGATAAGGTCAAATTAGAAATGAGTCCTTACGATTTAACTAAAGCTAGAATAACATATAGACAATAAATTATGAAAGTTAGAGCATCTGTAAAAAAAAGAAGTCCCGAATGCAAAATTGTAAGAAGAAAGGGAAGACTTTATGTAATTAATAAAAAGAATCCTAGATTCAAACAAAGACAAGGATAAATTATGGCAAGAATTTCAGGGGTTGATATACCCAAACAAAAACGTGGAGTAATAGCTTTAACCTATATTTTTGGTATAGGTAAATCTAGAGCAAAGAAAATTTTAGAATCAGCTAAAGTTAGTGAAGACAAAAAAGTTTCTGACTGGAACGACGATGATACAGCTAAGGTAAGAGAAGCTGTAGGTAGTTTCAAGATTGAGGGAGAGCTTAGGTCTGAAAATCAAATCAATATCAAAAGATTAATGGATATTGGTTGTTATAGAGGAATTAGACATAGATCTGGATTGCCTCTNAGAGGTCAAAGAACTAAAAATAATTCAAGAACTAGAAAAGGTAAGAGAAAAACAGTTGCAAATAAAAAGAAAGTAACTAAATAATATTTATTATGGCTAAATCAGTATCTAAAAAAAGAAAAGTAATAGTTGACTCATTTGGTGAAGCACATATAAATGCTTCATTTAATAATATTATTATTTCACTAACTAACAAAAAAGGTGAAGTTATTTCGTGGTCCTCAGCNGGTAAAATGGGCTTTAGAGGTTCTAAGAAAAACACACCTTATGCTGCACAATTAGCTGCTGAAGAAGCTGTTAAAGTTGCACATGATGCAGGAATGCGAAAAGCTAAAGTTTATGTTAAGGGACCAGGAAACGGAAGAGAATCAGCTATTAGAACAATACATAACAATGGTATTGAGGTTACAGAAATATATGATGTTACCCCAATGCCTCATAACGGGTGCAGACCACCAAAAAGAAGAAGAGTTTAAATTAATAAATAATACATTTTTGTCGAAGGACAGACCTTAATTCACAAAAATTAAAAAAACAATAATATGGCAAGATATACCGGTCCAAAAACCAAAATTGCAAGAAAATTTGGAGAACCAATTTTCGGAGAGGATAAATCTTTTGAAAAGAAAAATTATCCCCCAGGACAACACGGAAATAATAGAAGACGTGGAAAAAAATCTGAATACGCTATTCAGTTAATGGAAAAACAAAAAGCTAAGTATACATATGGTATACTAGAGCGACAATTTAGAAACTTATTTAAAAAGGCTAATCAAAGTAAAGGAGTNACCGGTGAAGTATTACTTCAACTATGTGAGTCTAGATTAGATAATATTGTTTACAGATTAGGAATTGCATCATCAAGAAGCGCAGCTCGTCAATTAGTCAGTCATAGACACATTACTGTNAATGGGGTACTTTGTAATATTCCGTCTAGAACAATAAAAGCCGGAGAAGTTATTGGTGTTCGTGAAAAATCTAAAACGATTTCTTCAATAGAGAATTCNTTATCCAATAATTCATCCGTATATGAATGGATTTCTTGGAATAGTGATAGAATGGAAGGAGCATTTGTTTCCATCCCAGAAAGAGCACAAATTCCAGAAAACATCAAAGAACAATTAATCGTCGAATTATATTCGAAATAAAAAAAACATTTTAATTATGCCAGTATTTAATTTTCAAAAACCAGACAAAGTTATAATGATTGATTCATCTGAATTCGAAGGTAAATTCGAATTTAGACCTCTAGAACCAGGATATGGTTTGACAGTAGGTAATGCATTAAGAAGNGTTTTGTTATCTTCTCTTGAAGGCTTTGCTTTTACCTCTGTAAAAATAGAAAACATTGATCATGAATTTTCATCTCTTCCAGGAATAGTTGAGGATGTTACAGAAATAATTCTAAACCTAAAACAAGTTTGTTTAAAGAGACAAATTGATACTGTTGAGAATGAAAACGTAACTGTTTCTATATTAGGTCANGAGCAAATCTTAGCTGGTGATTTGCAAAAATATATATCGGGCTTTCAGGTTTTAAATCCAGATTTAGTTATTTGTAACTTAGAAAAAAACGTAAGTTTCAATTTAGAGCTTACTATCGAAAAAGGTAGAGGATATGTACCAGCTGAAGAAAATAAAAAGGTTGGTGCTCCAATAGGAACTATTTTTATGGATTCTATTTTCACACCAATAAAAAATGTTAAGTACACAATTGAAAATTTTAGGGTTGAGCAAAAAACTGATTACGAAAAATTANTTTTTGAAATTATAACTGATGGTTCAATTCATCCAAAAGATGCTTTGACNGAAGGAGCAAAAACTTTGATTCATCACTTTATGTTATTTTCTGATGAAAGAATAACGCTTGAGGCTGATGAGATAGCTCAAACTGAAACTTATGATGAGGA
>JGI24928J39210_1000126_pt1 | contig 13898 bp, 16 predicted proteins | sample AOAMet2_C43A7_35_2_FD_39210 | JGI IMG/M metagenome (IMG submission 39210) | reverse complement strand
CAAGAAGAGTTGCTATAGTCATTGGACCTACGCCACCAGGAACAGGAGTTATGCCTCCAGCAATATCTTTGATTGCATCAAAATCTACATCTCCTACAAGTGATCCATCTTCCAGTCTATTAATTCCAACATCTATTACAATTGCACCCTCTTTGATCCAATCCCCTTTGACCATTTGAGGTATTCCAACACCCACAACAACAATATCTGCTTGTCTCACTTTCTCAGCCACATCTTTAGTTTTACTATTACATATTGTGACAGTACCTCTTGCATTGAGAAGCTCCATAGCCATTGGTCTTCCTACAATATTTGAGGCACCAATAACAACACAATTCATTCCTTCAACTTTGCAATTAACTGAATCAAGCATGGTCATTACACCCTTTGGCGTACAAGGTCTTAAGTGAGACTTATTCTGCATTAATTTTCCAATATTCTCACTATGAAAGCCATCTACATCCTTAAAGGGGGAGATNTGCTCGATNACCTTGTTTGCATTAATATGACTTGGCAACGGGAGCTGCACAAGAATACCGTCAATATGAGGATTATTATTAAGGCGCTCTACTTCCTCTAATAACTGTTCTTCAGTAATGTTCTCTGACTTTATAATTTTATCTGAAAAGAATCCTGCCTGTTTACACGCCAGCTCTTTATTCCTAACATAGACAGCTGAAGCTGGATCTTCACCTACCAGGATGACCGCAAGTCCCGGGGGACGCTCAAGAGCTTTAACCTCGTCAGCGATCTTTAGACGTAAGTTTTTTGCAATCTCTTTACCATCAATAATATTCATTTTTTTAATTCCTTTTTAACTTTTATTAAATCACTTTCTGTGTCAACACCATATCCCGTTGAGGCAAATGAAACGTCAACATGTATATCAAAGCCTTCCATCAGGAAAGTAAGTTGCTCCAATTTTTCAGCCGTTTCTAGTCTTGATATAGGCATATTACTGTAATTTTTTAAAAAATTTACTCGATAGGCGTATAAACCGATATGCCTAAAACATAAATCTAAATTAATGTTTTGGCCATCCCTGAAAGCGGGTACCGGAGATCTAGAAAAATACATTGCTCTGCCGCGCGAATTATATACAACTTTCACACAATTCTCATCAAAGTATGCATCCTCAGTATCAATTGTTTCACACAAAGTAGCAACACTCATTCCAGAACTAACCAGATTTGATGCTACCTGGTTGATTGCACTTGGACTCATCATAGGCTCATCACCTTGCAAATTAACAATCACATCATCATTCTGGAAGTTTAAAAACGATACAGCCTCAGCTATCCTGGAAGTTCCTGAAGTATGGCTATCATTTGTCATGCACACTTCTGCTCCAAAACCTTCTGCAACAGTTTTTATTCTTTCATCATCAGTAGCAATAATGACACGACTCGCATCACTTTTAATTGCATTAGAATAAGTATGCTCTATAAGCGATTTTCCATTAATCTCTTTTAGCATCTTTGCCGGAAGGCGACTTGATGCATATCTGGCAGGAATAATAACGGAAAAGCCCACTATTTTTTAGAGTCTATTTTTCTGGCTTCCTCTATAAGAAGTATCGGAATGCCATCAATAATTGGATAAGCCAGTCCACTCTTTTCGCATACTAACTCACCCTCCTCAAACTTTAAAGGCGCCTTACTTTGCGGACAAACCAACATTTTTAACAAATCATTATCAATCAAAACTTAGACTCCAATTGCTGATAAAAATTAGAATTAATTTTTGCACTTACAGACAAATACCACATTTGTTCAGTTGCAAATGAAACACATTTTACACAATCCTTTGAGGTCATTATGATAGGATGATTTTCGTTAAAAGCCAGATCCTTTTCAGAAAAAGCATAATGGTCTGGGAAGGGTTTGGGGATTAATTTGACTCCATTTTTCTGAAGTATAGAAAAGAAATTATCTGGCTTACTAATTCCAGCAACTGCGTAACATTTTTTTTCTTTGAAATACTCAAGCCCCTTAACTTCATTAGTAACTAGGTTTATATATTCATGCGGTTCAATTTCACTTGAAACCTCACCCTCGAAATGAGAGCCATTATTAATGATGAAATCGACTGATTTGAGTCTACTTTTAGCTTCTCTAAGGGGCCCAGCTGGTAGGAAAAAACCATTACCCAAACGACTATGGCCATCTATCACGGCAATTTCAATATCACGACCCATAGAATAGTGCTGAAGGCCATCATCACTGACAATAACATCCAATGAATACTTTTTAATTAAAAACTCAATTGCTTTTGTTCTTTTTTTTGCTACTACAACTGGCACTTCGGTCTGTTGTTTAATCAATAAAGGCTCATCTCCACATTGTATTGGGTCGCTGGTCATGCTAACCTCTACAGAATCTTGGGAATATTTGCCGCCATAGCCTCTTGAAACAACCCCTACTTTTTTATTCTGAGACTCTAAATAATTGACAATAGAAATGACAATCGGCGTTTTTCCTGTTCCGCCTACTGTTATATTTCCTACCACTATGACTGGCAAAGATGAATCATTTATTTTTAGAATTCTGAACTTATAAAGCCATAATCGAATGNATGACAAAATAAAAAAAATAGCAGAAAAAGGAAGAAGCATAAAGTTAATCAAGCCAAACTTATTATGGTTTATAAAACTTTGATTACTTAACATTTGATAACTTTAATTACCTTTAAAACATTTATTATGACAAAATATTCCGATCATGAGTGTTGAATTTCATATTTCTAACAAATATTTGCGATCAAGCAGAAAAAAGGGCTTTGTTTCTTTTATTTCTGGTGTTTCAATGGTTGGCCTAATCTTAGCTGTTATGTCATTAATTACTGTCATGTCTGTNATGAANGGTTTCCATGAAGAATTAACCAACAGGGTTTTAAATACNATCTCTCATTCTTATATTACAGGNTCAGATGATACTCTTGAAAATTGGGGTGATCTCCAAAAAAAGATTGACTCTCAGGATAGTGTTTTAGCATCCTCTCCCTTTGTAGAAGATTTTGCTCTAATGACCTCAAAAAGTGCTTCACAGGGTGTCAGCATTAGAGGAATACTTATAGATCAAGAACCCTCCACCTCTGCTCTTCTAGATGACATTAAATATGGCTCTCTTAGTTTAAATGAAGACGAGTCCTCAGTTTTGCTGGGTGTTGGTTTAGCAACACTCATGGGAACTGGTATTGGTGATAAGATTACCCTTATTGCGCCTGCTAGAAACTCCCTTGGTACCCTTGTTCCAATTTCTCAAACATTTAGTGTTAGTGGTATTTTTAATGCTGGATTAAATGACTACAATAATGGTTTAGCATTTATTCATCTTTATGATGCTCAAGATCTTTTTGGCTTGGGCAATAAAGTTTCTGGCATACGTCTCAAGGTTAATGATTTATTTGAGGCAAATGCAATTACAGATAAGGTTGTTGGCTCATTAGGAGATGNATACTATGGTGTTGACTGGATGCAGCAACAAAAACACTTTATTAGGGCATTAAACCTAGAAAAGCAAATGATTGCAATTATTCTCTCTCTGATCATTGCTGTAGCAGCATTTAATATTGTCTCTATGATGGTTATGGTTGTTACCGACAAAAAATCGGATATNGCCATTCTAAGGACTATTGGAATGACACCAAAACGCATTGTGAAAATATTTTTTTATCAGGGTATAAGCATTGGTCTGATTGGAATTACAGTCGGCACAGGTCTTGGGTTACTTTTGGCTCTAAACATTGAATCAGTTATCTCTGGAATTGAGAGCATAATTGGGTTTCAATTTTTTCCTAAGGATGTCTTTTATATTAATCGATTTCCATCCAAAATTCTTCTGAGTGATGTCTTGAGTATAGTCTTTGGGGCATTTATATTAGTCATTCTTGCATCAATCTATCCTGCCAGACGAGCTGGAAAAGTAAACATTTCTGAGGTGCTAAGACATGAGTAACATTATTGAATGTCGATCTTTATGCTTCTCGTATTCCGAGGGTGAAAACAAAACTACGGTATTAGATAACTTAAATTTTGAGGTTAAACCGGGTGAAAAGGTTGCAATTATTGGTCAATCAGGATGTGGGAAATCTACACTACTTAATTTGATTGCTGGATTAGATAAATCATCCACAGGTGATGTATTGATTAACAACTCAAATATAGCGAAGCTAAATGAAAAAGATAGAACAGAGTTGCGCTCTAAGAATTTAGGCTTTGTTTATCAATTTCATCATTTACTGAATGATTTCTCCTCACTCTATAATGTTTCCTTACCTTTATTGATTAAAGGCATTGACAAGAGAAAAGCAGTTAAATTAGCTGAAGATATATTAAAGAAAGTTGGGCTTGAAAAACGCCTAAAGCATAAACCATCTCAGTTATCAGGTGGAGAAAGACAAAGGGTGGCAATTGCAAGGGCTATGATTTCAGAGCCTGCCTGCCTATTGGCGGATGAGCCTACTGGGAACCTGGATGCAAATAATGCCAAGGATGTTTTAGATTTAATTGTTGAGCTTAATGATAGCAAAAGAACTGCGCTTTTGATTGTCACGCATGATTTGAGTATCGCCAATATGATGGACAGAAAGCTAGAGTTAAGTAATCAAAGGCTTATTGAAGTATAACGGGAAAGTAAAAAAACTTATCGATCTAGGCTAAAAACTGAATCATTATTCCAGCTGCAATTGCTGAGCCAATTACTCCTGCAACGTTTGGACCCATTGCGTGCATCAGTAAAAAGTTATTTGAGTCAGACTCTAGGCCAACTTTGTTAGAGACTCTAGCGGCCATTGGAACTGCAGAAACGCCAGCGGACCCAATCAAAGGATTAATTTTATTTTTACTAAAGACATTCATTAGTTTTGCCATTAACAAACCGCACATTGTTCCTATTGAGAATGCAACCAACCCTAACAACAAAATACCCAATGTATCTAATTGAAGAAATTTATCCGCCATCAGTTTAGAACCTACTGCAAGACCCAGAAATATAGTCACAATATTAATCATAGCGTTCTGAGTTGTGTCACTAAGACGATCAACAACACCAGACTCTTTCATTAAATTACCGAAGGCAAACATTCCCAAAAGAGGAGCTGCTGCTGGCAAAAGAAGAGCAACTAATAAAAGAAGGATGATTGGAAAAACTATTTTTTCAGCCTTAGAAACCTCCCTTAACTGCACCATTTTAATTTTTCTTTCATTTTCATTTGTAAACGCTCTCATAATGGGTGGCTGAATCAACGGCACAAGTGCCATATATGAATATGATGCCACAGCAATAGCACCCAGTAGCTCTGGTGCCAGTATGGATGCCACGTAAATCGAGGTCGGGCCATCTGCACCGCCAATAATTCCAATAGCAGCAGCTTGCTTTAAATTAAAGTCGAAAATACCAATAACTGATAATCCAACAGCGCCAAGCAAAGTAGCAAAAATACCAAACTGAGCAGCGGCTCCTAGAAGTAATGTTTTTGGATTTGCAAGGAGAGGACCAAAATCTGTCATTGCACCAACACCCATAAAAATAATTAGTGGAAAAGCGCCTGACTCAATTCCAACCATGTAAAAAAGATGCAATATACCTCCATCTACAGCCAAGTTGGCCCCTGGAATATTACTTAGTAGTGCACCAAAACCGATTGGAAGAAGTAAAAGTGGCTCAAACTTTTTTACAATGGCTAAGTAAATCAACAAGATGCCAACTAGAAGCATTAAGCCTTGCCCCCAGCTCATCTGATAAAGCCCTGTGTTTGTCCAAAGAAGACTGAATTGATCCATATCTAACCCAAAGAAAGAAGAAGTTGGCCAACAGTAACTGAGTCGCCCTCTTTAACATCGACACTAACCACAACACCTGAACAGGTTGCTTTTATTTCAGTTTCCATCTTCATGGCCTCTAAAACAATTAAGGTATCACCTTTCTTAACACTCTGGTTTGGAGTGACAAGAGTCTTCCATATGGTTCCTGAAAGTGGCGCAGAAATATCTTCTTTTCCATTTACAAGTGGAGCTTTTGATTCGTCATCGGAACTTTCAGAACTCTGAGTAGATTGATCTGAAGAGGACCCCATTGAAGTTATAGTTCCTCCAGCAGATACATTAACAGTATAAGACTGTCCTTTAAATGAAACAGTATAGACTCCCTCATCTTTTTGATCTTTTGAGGATTCAGTTTCAGCAACAGGGACTGGTTCAAAAAAGTCTGGATTATCTCTATTCTCTAAAAATTTTATTCCAACTTGCGGGAAAAGTGCGTAAGTCATTAAATCATCAATTTTCTGATCAGCAACCCTGATGCCCTTCTCAGAAACAATTTTATCAAACTCAGACTCTAAAACGCCTAGCTCAGGCTCAATATTATCTGCTGGTCGGCATGTAATAGCCTTCGAACCCTCCAATACTCTTTCTTGTAATTCTTTATTAACAGGCGCTGGGGCTGATCCATACTCACCTTTCAATATGCCTGCCGACTCTTTAGTAATTGTCTTATATCTCTCTCCTGTCAGGACATTGAGCACTGATTGAGTGCCTACGATTTGTGACGTTGGAGTGACAAGTGGAATATATCCTAGATCTTTTCTGACACGAGGAATTTCTAATAGAACCTCATCCATCTTATCTAGTGCATTTTGTTCTTTTAGTTGACCTTCCATATTGGTGAGCATTCCACCGGGCACCTGAGATGTCAAAATTCTTGAGTCAACACCCTTAAGAGAGCCTTCAAACTTTGCGTACTTGGATCTTATTGGCTTAAAGTACTGATCAATTTCCTCAAGCTTATTTAAATCTAAGCCAGTTTTTCTTGGGCTCGCCTCAAGGATTGAGACTACAGAATTTGTCGCAGAGTGACTATAGGTCATGCTCATTGACCCAATACACGTATCTACTCGGTCAATACCAGCCTCAACAGCCTTAATAATACATGCAGTAGAAAGCCCTGTAGTTGCATGTGCATGAAGCTGAATAGGAATATCAATAGCTTTTTTTAACTTTTTAACAAGATCAAAAGCAACATAAGGCTGAAGTAAGCCAGCCATATCTTTGATACACAAAGAATGGGCGCCCATATCTTCGATTTCTTTTGCCATATCAATCCAAAGCTCAGTAGTATGAACAGGACTGACTGTATAGGATATTGTTCCTTGAGCATGCGCCCCTGTCTTGACCGTTTGATCAATGGCAGTCTTAAGATTACGCGTATCATTCATTGCATCAAATATTCTTAATACGCCAACCCCGTTCTCTGCACAACGATCAACAAACTTTCTAACCACGTCATCACTGTAATGTCTGTAACCAAGCAAATTTTGAGCTCTTAGAAGCATCTGCTGAGGCGTATTAGGCATAACTTTTTTGATTTCACGAATTCTTTCCCATGGATCTTCTCCAAGAAAACGAATACAAGCATCAAAAGTTGCTCCACCCCAAGATTCCATTGACCAGTAGCCAATCTGATCTAATTTTTCCGCTATAGGGAGCATATCATCAATTCGCATTCTTGTTGCAAAGAGTGACTGGTGTCCATCNCGGAGCACTAACTCAGTAATTTGAACAGGTTTATTATTTTCTTTTGTTGACATGATTTATCTCTGTATNTGCATTTTNATTGCTGCCTCTATGATAGCTCTTGTCTTTTCATCAATTTCNATTGAAGATTCAGAGCTCATCGATGCAGAAACATTNATTGAAGGCTGAATTTTTGTTACGAACTTTGACATTAGGTTTGTAACAACAACCATCAATGCTAAAAATACAAAAACAAATCCCATACCAAACATGGTCAAAGTTATTGCATCACTTAGCAGGTTGTTATCCATTTTAAAATCCTAGTGAAAGAACGTTAATTTTATATTTTATATATGAATTACTCAATAATTCATAGTTGGTACCAGTGGACGGGCTCGAACCGTCACTCCCGTGAAGGAACCGGATTTTGAATCCGGCGTGTCTACCAATTCCACCACACTGGCTTATCAGGTTTATTTATGTCTGAAAGTAATTCTACCTTTGGTCAAATCATAAGGAGTCATTTCGACAGTTACCTTATCGCCAGGTAATATGCGTATATAGTGTTTACGAATCTTTCCTGAGATATGAGCAAGAACGCTATGGCCATTTTCCAACTCAACTTTAAATGTTGTGTTGGGTAACTTTTCCTTTACGACACCTTCTAACTCAATGTAATCACTTTTTGACATATTTATATTAATTAAAAAACCAAGTAATATTATACCTAATTAGTTATTTGACGCCAATTGTAATATTGATATTAGGTGTGCACTCATAAAAAAATTCAAACTGAATTGAAGTATTTTATGGGTAGAAAGAAAAACTTAAGAATGAAAGATTAGTGGAAATGCCTTTTTGAGTGAACCCAGCCCTGCAGTTTTTGAAAATCTGTTTTCTTTTCTGGCTGCACAATCTTTTCAAGCTCAATTAGTCTTTCATTGAGCTCATTAAAGGCATTTGTATAGTGCTTACTTTTGATAGACTCTTGNTATAACTTAGATTTCAAAGTAGCAATTACAGAAACTAAATCTTGATCATTACTAGCGTCTATTAANTCCGAATCTCTTTTCAACTTCACCTGAGTTTCTTGAAACCGTTTCAANTGCTTTGTAGCTTCAGAATCACTTTTCAAATGAGATTCGTCTAAAGCTAAGTTACTTGGATTGAAGGGGATGATTCGTTCAGAAATATTTAGATCTTGAAGAGAGCCACGGGTTGTCGGTTGTTGAACGGTGAAGCCACTAACTCCTAGNAGACGTGCCACCCATGAAATTCCAAATCTAATCACCTGAACTCCTGATATAGTTTTATGTATGTTACCCAAACAATTTATATTTGTGCATTTTTTTATAACTTTTTATTAAATAAAATGTCAGCAAAATCTTCATCAGAGGGGTTTTGCGTAACTTCAATTTTTTTAAAGCCTAGTTTTTTTGCTGTGGATTTAATTCGTTCACTAAAAACAATCATTCTTCTTGACTTTAAAATTTCAAAATAGTTTGGAGAAGCACTCGAAACTAGCTGAATGATATTGACTAGACTCTCATTACTAGTTGCCATTAATACTCCATCAGGGTGATTTACAAATGATATTAAAGACTCCTATGGATTTTGCTCAGCTTGCATGGAATTCTCTCATAAACTTCTAGATAATCTACTTGATTAGATGCACTCAAATAATTTTTTAAAGTTTCTGACCCACCCTTTCCTCTAACAATTAATATTTTTCTATTCGATAGCTCTGCACATTCTTTGATTTTTAAAAGTTCTTGACTTGAGGCATTTTTTTTTGGAAAACAATCAACTGCAATATTTTTCTTTAACAATTGATTTGCCGTTGCTGGCCCAACTGCAAAAACTTTAGAAGAATCACTGAATAATTCATCAAAGTGCTCTTCTGCATAACTAACTGCATTGACACTTATAAAAATAATAATATCGTATTTTTCAACAGGAGCTGCAGTCTGAATTTTGATGATCTCAAAAGCAGGAAACAAAGCATAATCAATATTTCTGTTATTTAGAAGCAACTCTAAGTTTTTAGTTTGAGAAACTGGTCTTGTAATGAGGATCATTTATTTATTATAGATATTTGACTTTATAAATCTAGTGTTTATCAATATCGATGTGCAGTATTAGAATATTAATACAAACGTGTTTATTAAAATCAAACTTCGATGACTCTATAATGAACGTTAAATTATTTTTAACATTACTATGCTTATCTCAGTCGTATCTCTTTTAATTGGTTTCACCTTACTTGTTTGGAGTGCTGATGCATTTACAGATAATGGCGCTAAAATAGCCAGAATATTTAACATTTCACCACTAATTATTGGCTTATTGATCTTTGGTTTTGGTACCTCAGCACCAGAGATGTTAGTCTCTGGACTTGCTGCTTATGATGGNCANCCTGAATTAAGTATTGGAAATGCATTTGGCTCAAACATTTTTAATATTGGCTTAGTNCTTGCAGTTGCTGCAATTATCCATCCNGTAATTGTAGANAAAAATGTCTTAAAAAAAGAATGGCTCTTTCTATTTTTATCCACCTTAGTGATTGGGTTCTTACTAATGGATGGCTTTTTAAGTTTTGTCGATGGCTCCATTCTACTAATACTACTTTTGCTATTCTTATATTATGTTTTTAACGAGTCAAAAAAAGACAATAATCTTGAAAATGAAGTCTCTGAAGACATAAATAAAGATCAATCCAAAGGTAAAACTTGGCTTCTTCTAATCATATCCTTAGTAATACTTGTATCAAGCGCCAGGCTTGTTGTTTGGGGCGGTACAAATCTTGCATTAGCTTTTGGAGTGAGTGACTTGATTATTGGATTAACAGTGGTTGCATTGGGTACAAGCTTGCCAGAACTAGCTGTTGCCATTAGTAGTGCATTAAAAAAACAACATCAAATGATTATTGGCAATATTATTGGCTCNAATTTATTTAATTCATTAGGTGTTTTAGCCATTCCAGGCTTAATCCTTCCNTTTCAAATNCCTTCAGAAGTNATGAGTAGAGACTATATTTATATGCTTATCTTTACNTTGTTGATTCTTATCTTCTCTTTGAAGTTAAGAATCAACCGGTTTGGAGGTTTAATTTTACTGACGATTCTGGCCAGNTATCTATACCAATTAGTTTGGATTTAATATTAAAAAATCTCGATGATACAAAAGCGCTTGGTGAAAAACTCGCAGAGTGTTGCTCAAATCTTGAATATCCTTGTGTCATATATTTGATTGGTGATCTTGGTGTCGGAAAAACGACTTTAGCTCAAAACTTTATTAAGTACTTTGGGTTCATCAAAGTAAAAAGCCCAACTTACACCCTTGTTGAGAGTTATCAAAATGAAAATGTTGATATTCATCACTTTGATTGCTATCGATTGACAGACCCAGAGGAATTAGAATATATCGGAATACGTGAATATCTCAAGCCTAGATGCCTTCAGCTTATTGAATGGCCAGAGCTAGGAAAAGGCGTACTAGCAAAATCAGATATTTCAATTGAATTAAGTGGCAATGGAGATATAAGAAATGCCAAAATAACATTTCAAACTGATTTAGGTCAATCTATAAAAGAATGCGCTATTGGATAAGTTTATTTTTTATTGTTTATTCTGCTTTCTCGCTTGCAGATGATAAAACGACACTTTATGATTTTAGATACTGGTCTGCTCCAGACCATACTCGAATCGTTATTGATAAAGAAGAGGATACACTTTTTAATATCAAAAGTTTTGATGATTACCTCGTTATAAGCTTTGATGATGCTGAGGTTTTATCTGAAACTTTTTCAAATCTCTTCTTTAAAGACTCTCGTATAAAAAAAGTTAGAATCAAACGCGATAAAGAGACTATTAAATTAATTGTTCATATTAATAATAAATTTAGCACTAAGCACTTCACTTTAAAGCCAAATGCAAAATACAAGTACCATCGATTGGTAGTAGATGTTATCGATTCAGAGCTCAAAATAACAAAAAAAATTACAAAGCCTGAAGTAGTTACGCCTATTCAAAATCAAAAAATTATTCTTGTCGATGCGGGTCATGGTGGTGAAGATTCGGGCGCAATTGGAAAAAACCGATCTAAAGAGAAAGATGTCAACCTGGCTATTGCTAAAAAATTAGTTGCAATCATTAATAAAAATAAGAATTTGAAGGCAGTATTAACTAGAAGTGGTGATTATTATGTTCCACTAACAAAAAGAATTACAATCGCTCAAAAAGAAAAAGCAACAATGTTTATTTCCATTCATGCGGATGCTGTCGAAAGTCCTGTTGCTAAAGGTGCCTCTGTTTATACATTAAGTGAGAAAGGGAATAATAGTAAATTGGCAAAACAGTTGGAAACATCTCAAAACGTAGTTGATCAATTTGGAGGAGTCGAATCAGTTATTGATAGTGACCAGTTTCTCAAAAATATTTTGAAAGATTTTTCAAGAAAGGATCGTGACATGCAATCATTTAATCTTGCAAACGAGATAATAAAGCAACTTGAAAAAATTGGACCAATTCATAAAAAAGTTCCTCAGAAAGCTAACTTTGTTGTACTGAAGTCTCCTTCAATTCCCTCGGTATTAGTCGAAACTGCCTTTATATCGAATCCAACTCAGGAAAAGCGACTCACCAACAGTAAGCAACAAACTAAAATTGCACAGTCAATCTATCAAGGCATTTTGAAATATTACAGTACCTTATAGAAATCTATGCTTCAGTATCTGAGCTTTTATTTAACACAATAGCCTCACTAACGAGCTGATGAACACTCACAATCATGTATGGGTCAAAATCATAATTAGGGAGAACTTTAGAAAACTGTGATTTACAGATAGCACAGATCGCAGCCAGGGTGTTTACTCCACTTTCTTGCTCAGTCTGCTTTAGAGCGTGCATTCTTGGCTTAGCCCCCTTTATCCTCAAATCCATAAGGTCATCCGTTAAAAGTCCGCCGCCGCCGCCACAACAAAAAGTGGAGGATTTGATAGTATTCTTTGGCATCTCTACAAAATTATTGCAGGCCGCCTTAATGACTTCTCTGGGCAAGATAAATTGCCCATTTTTAATATCCCCCATATTGCTACCTCGAGCAACATTACAGGAGTCATGAAAGGTAACTATTCGATGGTCATTTCTAGATTTCTCAAAGGATAGTTTGTTTTTTTGAATTAAGTCATATGTAAATTCAATCATATGTTGTGGCTGCGGGTAATTACTATCAAGTTGCTTTTGAAGTCTTAATGAATATTCATCAATTCCCCCTTCACCAATACCTGTAAGGGTATTCCAAAAACTATAAGCAACACGCCAGGCATGTCCACACTCTCCAACTATGACTCGCTTTACATTTAAATCAATAGCAGCTTTACGAATCCTTAAAGCACCTTGCCTCATTACGTCATAATTTCCTATAAACATACCAAAGTTTGCCGCCTCAGAAGCGTAAGAGCTTAATGTCCAACTCACGCCACTCTCGTGAAACACTTTGGCATAGCCAATAAGTCCATCAATGTGAGGTTCAGCAAAAAAATCCGCTGAAGGAGTTACCATTAAAACTTCAGAGTCTTTAATATCTAAGGGAAGTTTAACATTCACTCCAGTCTCATCTTTGATCTCATCTTCAAGGTCTTCAAGTGTATCTCTCAATGCAGGTTCAGGCATTCCTAAATTGTTTCCAATTTTATTAATCTTTCCTAAAATTTGATTAGGGTATTTTTGACCAACTCCAATGACATTCATCACTTCACGAGCAGCCATAGAAATTTCAGCTGTATCTATTCCTAAGGGACAGTAAACAGCACATCTTCGGCACTGTGAACATTGATGAAAATAGTTGTACCAATCATCAAGCATATTTTCATCAAAATCTTTAGCGCCAACTAATTTTGGAAAATACTTGCCTGCAAAAGTAAAGTGTCTTCTGTAAACGCTTCGAAAAAGATCTTGCCTTGCAACAGGCATATTTTTTGGATCTGCAGTCCCTAGATAATAATGACATTTATCTGTGCAAGCTCCACACTTTACACAGGCGTCTAAGAAAACTTGGACTGAACGGTATTTAGACTTGGTTTCAGCGATTTTATCAATGGCTACTTGTTGCCAGTTATTCACTTTTTCTCCAGGAAAACCTAGGCTCTGTTGAATATCCTTACTCGCCTTAAATGGCCCATTACCCACCATTGCATCTTTCTTAATTGCTGGCACTTCAATGTATGTGGGAAGCTTTATTTGATTATCGTTAGTCAAAATTATTATGTCTTATCATTATTATTTTCGATATCTATTTTTGAACCTTGTTCCTTTTTTAATGCCCAATCAGATATATGTCTTTTTTTACGTGCATTATCCACCTGATTGAATGTAGGTGAAAAAAATAT
>JGI24928J39210_1000124_pt1 | contig 13945 bp, 10 predicted proteins | sample AOAMet2_C43A7_35_2_FD_39210 | JGI IMG/M metagenome (IMG submission 39210) | reverse complement strand
CTGATGGAGATGGGAAATCGGATTGGGAAAGTAAAAATCTCACCATGACCTTAACAGGTCCGGCTCCCATTACCAATGCAGTCACTGAAGAGTCATTCAATCTCTTTTGGGATGTATTTCCAGTTGGTGTTGTGTATGTAGCAGTAATGTTATTCCTATTCCACTGCGACTTACTCCAAACAGGAAGATTTCGTCTTGTTCAAGGAATTAAGGTTTTGATAATTGCAGGATTACCTACTTTATGTTCGGTTTTCTTAACAATGGGGATCATCGGTTTTACGAACTATGAAGTCACAATGACTGTGATTATTGTCGGCCCAATAGTTCTTGCATTGGGTGTATCATATGGGCTTCATATTACGAATCGTTATGCGGAAGCTAAAGGGACTCCTGCGGAAAAAATAGAAGAGGCTTTGAACTCAACAGGGAGAGCTGTGTTCTTATCTGCTGTAACAACCATAATTGGTTTTATCTCGTTAGCATTAACTCCAATGGCACCGATACAAACCGTAGGTATTTCTCTTGCATTTGGAATCGTCGTTGTATACATAATGACGATGCTAATGGTACCAAATTTAACAATATTATTAGATTTGAAGAAACCTTCACATCCACCGCCTAAGATTTTCGTCAAAATTGTTTCTGTTCCTGTCAAATGGACTAAAGTGACTTTAGTATTATTTATGATAGCAATGCTTTTCTCATCGGGAATTTCTAGAGAGAATGTAGAATCGAATCTTGACTTGTTAGAAATGGCACCAGAAGACGTAGAAGCGGTGCAAAAAATGAAAACATATAGTGATGAATTTGAGTCTGGACAGCCAGGTTTCCTAAAAATATCAGAAGATATCAATGCAAACCCTGACTTCTTATCTCCGACCGTTCAAGACCCCTACAGAGGTTTGGAAAAAATAGAAAAACTAGAGCGTCAATGTGCGGAAGTTGATCAAGTTACTGCTGTATCGATAGTTTTCTTAATGAAAGCAATTGCTGTTTCTGTAAATGTAACAGGGGCACCTATTGCAGATATAATCGATGAAGAACCTACTGGACTCGTGCCTGATTCTATCAAAGAACTCGGACATTTAGTATTCGATAACGGACAATCAGGAAATGCATCTTTTTGGAGAACTTTAGATACATTAGATGCACAAGAACTAGGTGGTCAACAGGCTCAAAATTTCTTACTCTATGTCTTCTATGAGAGTCTGACTGATGAAATGAGGGAACTATTCATTTCGGGAGAATATGAAAGTAGCTTAATTTATATCGATATGCCATTTATGGATGTAGTAGGCACAGAAATTGCTACTAATTTAGTGAATAAACATGCTCGTAATTCAGGACTTGGAGGGACTACAGGGACACCTGAACTTATTGGAGTTGCATCAGTAACTATAGAAGTTAACGATCTAATTGTAGGTTCTCAATGGAAATCATTGTTTTATGCTCTACTTTTCACGATTATAGTCTTGGCTCTTGTGTTCCGAGATATTTTCTATGCATTCTTGACTACAATACCTGTAGGTTTCACCGTAGCAATGCAGTGGATGATAATGGATGCAGGTGGCGTAACTATGTCCCTAGTTACTGTAATGATTGGATCAATATTGGTCGGGGTTGGGGTGGATTTCTCAATACATATTGCTAATAGAGTCAGAGAATTGGGTGGTTCATTAGAAGCAATAAAATCAGCATGTGCTAGTACAGGGATGAGTTTATTCGAGGCCACAACAGTTACTGCTGCTGGAATGACTTGCGCATTTGGAATACCGATTCCAGCAATTAAACCTTTCATTACAGTGATTATTATATTATTGATTATAGCAGCAATATCTGCATTAATATTATTACCTGCTATTTACTCATTAATGGTTAAAGCGAATGTTAATTTAACAGGAGGAGTTTCTAGAATGGTACAAACCGCTGGCCTCAAAAGAGCGATTCAGAGAGATGAAGCGGATGCAATTGATGCAACATTAATCATGGGCTCTGCAGAAGATGCTTGGTGACGAAAACTTTCATTCACTTGTTGGCCTTCGTAGTAACATGAATTACTGGTTGATGAAGAGTGAACCACATGTTTACCCATGGAAAATGCTAGTTGAAGACGGAGAAACGCACTGGGACGGAGTGAGAAATTATCAAGCCAGAAATATGATGAGAGATGATATGAAATTAGGTGATTTGGTACTATTTTATCATTCGAATTTTAAACCACCTCATGTTGTAGGTGTGGCTAAAATATGCAAGGAAGGATATCCAGATCATACTGCTCAAGACCCTTCGTCTAATTATTATGATGAGAAGGCAACTCCTGAAAATCCAAGATGGATGATGGTAAATATCAAGCCAGTTGAAGTAATGAAAAGGACAGTGTCTCTACAAGAAATGAGAGATAACCCTACACTAGAAGGTATGAAACTATTAATGAAAGGAAGTAGGTTATCTGTACAACCAGTAACTGAAAAACATTTTGAAATTATTTGTCAAATGGGTGGCCTCAAAGGAATACCAAATAATAAAAATTAGTGGGCATGTCTTCGGTGGACGCTCGTCATCATCGACAATATATCATTGAACTTCTCAACTCCGCTATTCCAAGGCATCCAGCATCCCCAGTCGGGTTGCTCGCTTCCGCGCCTGACCTGGTTCCCGGGTATAAGACACTTCGAATTTCCCTCCGGAAGTTCGTTATGCCAACCTGCATCTCTTGGAGGCGAAGTATCGACGTTGCCCAATGGGTCATCGATGGCTCGTTTACGCCGCCCTCAGACTTCGGGTCACCATTATTGACGATTTGTGAATAATAGAGCACGTCAACACTCCCCCTAGCCCGTATCGCCGTGTTTAACGACCCATTTTAATGAAACCCATCAGAAGGTTAGATGATTTTTCTCATTCTGCTTCATATTTTGAAGGACAACCAGTCTGTATCGAGTTGGCAGAAATTACCCATTTATCATCAACTTTTAGAAGATCTCCTTTAACTGCAATAACATAACCTTCTGCAAAACCATCGGGTAATGCGACATAAGAAATATCTACGAATATCTGTGCCTCAGTACCTGAAAGAATGAATATTTTNTCTACATCATCTACTGAACCCTCCATAACAGTACCCCTAAGATGAACTTCTTCGTTTGTGAAATCATCGGGAGATTCCATAATTTCATCAACAGTATATTGAACTTCAGGATCTACACTAATTAGCATNAATAAAATAAGAGCCGCTAAAGCAACGCCAACAATCAACAATCTTGTCGATCTTGTTGCAGACATGAATATCCCAAGTGAACAATACTCAAGAGGTTTATGATATTCATTTGTGGTAATATCCTACTGCTTCATCAATACTTGAAAAGTTATTTTCGTTAATTTTTCTCTTGAGGCCTTTTACTATATGAGAAACTACAGAAGGGCCTTGGAAAACTAAGGCAGAATATAGCTGTATTAATGAAGCACCAGAATTTATCATATCCCATGCTGAATCTACAGAATCAATGCCCCCTACACCAACTAATGGGACTTTAGAATCAGTGTAATCGTATAACAAATTAATTACTTCTAAAGAACGTGCTTTGAGAGGTCTTCCCGATAGCCCGCCAGTTTGTGCAAAAACTGAACGCGATTGAGAATTCTTCGGAATATATCGAGATACTGTAGTATTTGTTGCAACAAAACCATTTATTCCTGAATTCATTGCATTCTCAACCGAATTCAATAATATTTCATCTTCCATATCTGGAGAAAATTTGAGTAAAATAGGTTTGAAATCCTGTTTTCTATCACGGATATTATTACATGCCTGAAGAACCTTAGAAAGATGCTCCTCTCCTTGCAATTCCCTAAGGCCGGGTGTATTTGGTGAAGAAACATTGAGTACGAATAAATCTGAAAAATCCCATAGTATATCTAAAGTAGATGCATAATCATTTGGAGCATCTTCGTTAGAGACTTTCTTCGATCTGCCAATATTGGCAGCAATAGGATTATTTGGCCATTGACCTTTAGATTTTCTTTCTAGTAGACTATCTCTTACTGCTTGAGAACCTGGGTTGTTAAATCCCATTCTGTTAACTAAAGCATTTTCTTTATTTGCTCTGAACATTCTTGGTTTAGGATTTCCATCTTGAGGAAATCTAGTTACTCCTCCATATTCAATCCAAGAAAAACCCAACGAAGGCCATGCAGATAATGCCTGTGCCTTTTTATCAAAACCTGCTGCAAGCCCTAGGGGATGTTGGAAATCCATACCAAATACTTTTGTTGGCAACTCAGGAGCATGATAGAGACTATCAAGAACTTTACGACCAACTGGGTTTTGACCAAAGTTTGTCAATACAGAAATTCCTAAACTGTGTGCTTTTTCAGAATCAATAAGACCTAACATAGGCTTCCCAAATATACGATATGGCAGCCCCATGGGGAAGTCGGTTGAACCGACACTCTTCAAGCGTTGCGTACGTCCGGAGATTGATGAGGAGTTCTTCAGAGGATGCAGCAGTCTCCGAATTAGCGAGGAGAATACTTAGATCAAGTGGTGTGGAAATATCTCATAATGGATTTTTATTGAGAGATATCGAGGTATTATCTAATGAATTATCAGATAATGCACCGAAAATTGTTTTTGGAATAAAGTCAAATATTAGAGATTCAGAGGATGTTTTTTTAAAAATGTCAGATTCAAGTGATGGAATGATATCTGTCTCTCCACCTGAATCATTAGAAATTGTTTGGGTAAAGAAAAGAGATTCAACATGGGATAATCTCACCCAGAAAATTATCGAATTAGGTAGAGCAGGATATCCTGGGTGTGTGGGCTGTGCTGGCCCAGCGGCTAGTGAACCATGGAATGAAACAGAATCAAGAAATCAAATTATCTAACTTAGCTTCGCGCGCTCACGTGCGCGCACGCGCCTTGTATCAAACAGAGTTGACTCAAGTTTATACAGGTAGTATTGTGCCATTAGGATAATGGTCGATGTTATGTCATTGACCAAGTAATGGAGTGGGCATTGTGAAACTAATGATTCTCGAGTCAGGGGCTAAGGCCAAGACTGTGAAGAAATACTTAGGAAAAGGATGGATAGTACAAGCTTGCGGGGGGCACGTCCAAGATTTACCCTCAAAAGGAAGTAAAGGATCTTCAAAGTCAATGTGGGATTCTGAAAGAAATGTTCTGCCTGAACCACCATGGGGGTGGACTTCAGGTGCTCAAAAGAAAATTACTGATTTAGTTAAGAAGGCTAAATCGTCTAATGTCGAAGAGGTTTATATTGCGACCGATCCAGATAGAGAAGGAGAATTTATTGCTTGGAGACTAAGTATAATATTTGCAAAATTCCCCTCTCAAAAAAGAGTGACTTTTAATGAGATNACTGAATCTTCAGTTCAAAAAGCGATTGATGAAGCAAGAGAAATTGATACTGCATTAGTTGATTCAGCAAAAGTTAGAAGATTTATGGATCGATTAGTTGGATTTGAGTGCTCAAGATTCTCTAGATCTTGGAGACTAGCATCCATGGGTAGAGTTCAAACCCCTACTCTAGGATTCATTATTGAAAGAGAATTACTCAGAGAGAAACACGTACCTATTGTTTACAACAGTGTTAATTTTACATCAAACGATACTAATTTCAAGATAAGATTTCATGAAAAAGATGATCCAGAAGCATGGTTAGATGATGGAGGGAAACATTTTCCAGATAGGACATTTGACCAAGATCTAGCAGCAGAAGCAATGACTAAATTAAATAAAAATAAGAGTATAAAGATTCTTTCGATTAAAGAGGGGAAGAATAAAAGAAGTCCAAAACCACCATTTACAACAGACACAATGCTTCAATCAGCAAGCTCTAATCTTGGTTGGTCTGTTGCAAGAACTAGCGCAGTAGCAGGTGAATTATACAATTCAGGACATGTCACTTACATACGTACAGATTCTACAAGAACAAATGAAGATGCTAGAAAAACAATTAAAGATTATATCAAGCAAAAATTTGGAGAGGACCATTTAGGACCAGGTGTTTTAGGATCTGATGCTAAAAAAGGAAGTGCAATGTACAAGATGCTCATGAAGCCATCAGACCAACTAGACCTGAAATTCATACTGTTGATGGACTCAAAGATGAACAACAATCACTTTATGGGCTGATTTGGGCAAGATTTGCAGGGAGTCAAATGTCAAATTCAGTAAGAGAGACTAGGGCTATAGTAGCAAAAACCGAAGATTTCGATAAGAATATCACAGGCACTGCATCATGGAGAACACATGCAGGATGGGAAGCAGTATACGGATCTTATCATAAATCAATAAAGTTAGAACCTCCACAATCAGAACTGGCAGAGGGAGGGATTTGGAAAATAGAATGTAATGATGAGAACCCTTTGTTAGTTAGTGACCAGACTAAACCTCCAAGAAGATTTTCTGAGAGTTCTATCGTTCAAGAAATGAAAAAGGCTGGTATAGGAAGACCTTCGACATATGTATCAACTATTCAGACACTAAGTAGAAGAAAGTATGTTGAAAATAATAGTGGAGCACTTATTCCAACAGATGCGGGTAGGACGCTATGGCTAGAAGTTGTTCCATTCTATAATGAGCAGAACGAAAGAGGTCTTTTCGCCACACAATTTACCGCTAAAATGGAGTCTGATCTAGACACTATAGAGAATAGTAGTCAATCTGCTCCAGATGTATGGCATAATTTCGTAGATGTATTCAAAGAAATGAATGAGGCTGCTAAAATAAAGAAAAGAAGTACACCATCAAAAAAACAAATTGAATTACTCATAAACTTAACTAAAAACATGACTGAAGGTGAAAGAAATGAAGTACTTAATGGCAAAAAACCTGAAGAATTCACTGGAGAAGAGATGAGGAATACTCTAGATAAAATAATAGCTGACGGAGGAGATTTTCCTGCTAGTGAAAAACAAATTGCTTTGGTAATCAAGTTAGCCGACCAATTAGGTCATAATCTCAAAGATATATGTAAAATAGTTGATATTGATGATATTAATAGTCTAACGGGAGGAAAAGATGGCAGCGCTAGTCAATTAATTGATACGCTCATCAAAGAAAGTCAGGCATTACCTGCTTCAGAAGCACAAGTTAAGTTAGTGAATAAATTAGCAGTTAGAGAAGAAGTTCCTCTAAGCGATATTCTGGCAATTGCTGATATTGTTGCCATTGATGAGATGACAAAACAAGATGCAAGTAAGATTATAGACACTATAATGAAGAAAAATAAAAAATCTAAGAAAAAGAAGTGAATTAGAATTAGAAGATATCAATAAGGTTAACCTAGTGAATGATGGTATGAATGATTACGATTATGATGTTGTCATAGTCGGAGCAGGACCTATTGGTGGTTATCTAGCCAATAAATTAGCTAAGAAAAATATTTCAGTTTTGTTACTAGAAGAACACGCAGAACTAGGTAGGCCATTTCAGTGCGCAGGCCTAGTTAATCCCAAAGCAATGGAATCGGTGAAACTTGAAAATACAGTACTAACTCCAATTTGGGGTGCAAGAATATACAGCCCTGAGGGAACTCTTGTTGAAATTGGACAAAAAAATACAATAAGAACATGGTCTGTTTGTAGGAAATTATTTGATGAAGCTGTCGTAAATCAATCTCTAAAATCAGGAGCTGAAATTTGGTTATCGAGTAAACCATATAATATTGAAATAACAGATCAAAAAGTAAATATTATGATTAATACTCCTGAAGGAATAAGAAATATAACTACGAAATTAGTTTGTGGTGCAGATGGTGCACATTCTTGGGTACGTAGAACTCTTAGATTCGGTAGACCGAAAGAGACTATGATTGGTATGCAAATTGAAGTTACCGGATATAAAGGTACAGAGGGAAAGTTAGATATGTACACAGGATCAGATATCTCTCCGGGATTTTTTGCATGGGCAATACCTTCTGGAGAAACTACAAGGATTGGTGTATGGAGTCAAACGAAATATATTGGCGAGAAATCTTGTGAAGATTTACTAAATGAACTAATGATAAATGGAAAATGGAGTTATCGATTTAAAGAATGTAAAGAGGTTGGAAGATTTGTAGGGTCAGTACCAAGTGGAATTCTTAAGAAAACTACTGCAACAAGAGCGGCCCTTTTTGGTGATGCTGCCGGAATATGTAAACCAACTACAGGAGGAGGGATAGGCCCCGGTTTTGCACATATAGACATGATTATTGATGAATTATGTGTAAAGATAAAGAGTAATAATCTAGAAATAAAAAATCTGGCATTTGTTGAAAAAAAATTAGATAAGATGAGAAAATCCCAAAATAGGGCGAGAGGGCTAAGAGATGCTTTTTTATCTCAATCGACTGATGAAGAATTAGAGGAAATATTCAAAGTTTGGGCTAAACCAGAAGTTATATCGATGATTAATGAGGTGGGAGAAATAGAAAATCCCATACCATTGGGAACAAAAATGTTGAAAGAAATTCCAGAATTTAGAAAACTTGCTGGTAAAGCGATTAAATCTGTTTTATGGGGATGAAATCATGGAAAGATCAGTACAGAGAATTCGATACCCTCCATTCGAACATTCTGATATGATTCCAAATCAAATCAAAATTATTGAAGTGATTTTAGAGTCGGAAAATAAACCGCCTCCTCCATTTAGAATCGGAAAAGATAATGATTGGTTAGTAGAATGGAGGAAGGTTACAGAGAAGGACAAAAAATTACCGATATTAAAGGGAGATGTCTCAAAAGAAACTTTTCCTTTTCTAATGAGAACGAGAAATGGATGGTACATCGACCCTGACCCATTGCATTACAAAGCAAGGAAAATGATTACACCAGCAGTAATTTTGATAATTTCAACCTTGTTTCTGAGGGCTATTACACCTGCTATAGATGAAATACGATACATATCTCCAATATTAGATATACTAAATTACTCAGTTAGAATAGGGCAATTAGATTATCCCGTATTCCTATTTTTTGCTTTTCCTATATTCATCTCACCAATGTTTTTCAGAATGACTGCAAATATGAAAGATATAAAAAGGCAGAATATACTAATTAAGAACCCAATAAATCCTCCAGAAATTATTATACAAAAAGAAGATAATAAAATAATTATATCAAAATTAAAAATACCTAAAGGACTAGAGATTAAAAGAACGAGAATACAAGTAGGAATAGCAGTGCCTGAAAGAAGGATGATTCTCGAATCGCAAGGGAAGAAAGAAGGAGAACAAACAATTCCAGGGATGTCTACTGCATTGCCAGAAAGAAGAATAACAACTGGAGAAGAACTGGGTACAGGAGTAGGTGAATCGACGCCTATGACAGTTGCACACAGGAGAGTTATGATGCTAGAACCGATGAGAGTTTTAGATTCAGGAGAATGGATATATATCAAAGATTTAAGAAATATAGACGATGAAATAATATTACCTGGACCTGAAAAATTATGGCCAGGGTCTATTTATTCAGGTCTAATAGCAGTTCATTGGGAACTCATTATGGAATTCGTAAATAATGAAGGAACTAGGATGAAATGGGTTAGACCATTGATAATGGAAAACTCACATCATAGAATAGAAATTGAAAAATTACCAGTTAAAAGTGGAAGATTAGAACTTTCCGACTATTAGTACTGTACAGGTATAACAGCAGCCATATCTTTTACATCAATTAATGCTGTTTCAAGATGATTATAATCAGAATCTCTCTTAATAGGATGAAAACCTGCTCTAATTATTGATTCTTGAAGTTCTTCTTCTTTAGCTAATACTTTTTTGGTCCCAGATGCAGAGACTACATTTTCTTCCATCATTGTAGAACCTGCATCATCTGCGCCTGCCAATATTGCCATTTGGGCCACACCTAGGCCCATAGTTGGCCAGGATGCTTGAATATGGTCGATATTATCAAAAAATAAGCGAGATACTGAGATATGTCGTAGATATTCTACTGGACCTGCACCTAACTCTAATCTATTACGTCCACGATTTCTTTTACCGAATGAATTATTCTCTAGTTGAACTGGCCAAGCAACAAAAGAGGTNAAACCAACTCTTCCAAGAGATAATGCTTGATCCTGCATTAATCTAATTCTTTCCATGTGTAAGACTCTATGATTATTAGTTTCGCCAAAACCAAAAACGTTAGTTGCAGATGTAGTTAGCCCTAATTCTTGCGCTTCGGACATTACTCTCAGCCAATTATCTGCTGAACCCTTTTTTGGTGAGATATCAAGTCTAACATCATCCACTAGCATTTCAGCACCACCTCCTGGTAACCCATGCATTCCCGCAACAGCTAATTTTCTAAGTACTTCAGAAGTATCTAAACCACATACATCTGCAATACCTTCTATTTCGATTGGTGAAAAGCAATCAAGAGAAATTGTAGGATGATTATGACTTATGTGCGATATGAGATCCAAGTACCAATCAAGACTTAGGTCAGGGTTGACGCCACCTTGCATAAGGATTCTAGACCCTCCTATGTCCTCTAATTCCAATATTCTTTGGCTTATTTCATCGAATGTTTGTGTGTAAACTTCTGAGTGACCTGGAGGGCGGTAAAAGGAACAAAACTGACAATTTATAGTGCAAACATTGGTGTAATTAATATTACGATCTACAAGATAAGTTACGCTATTTCCAGGCACTTGTAACTTCCTTCTAGCAAGTGAAGTATACATTAAATCATTAATATCTGCTTCCTCATATAGTATAGTTGCATCAATAACCGAGAGTCTAGGTGCATTCGGAGAGAGTTGCTCCGATAGTATATCTTTCCAATTACGCATTAACTCCACTCAAACCTTTGCCAATTAATGCCTCAATTTCAGAAATTTCCTTTGGACAATCAGATGTCAGAACTACTGGACCACTTTCTGTTATGAGAATATCATCTTCTATACGAACACCAATGCCAGAATATCTTTCTGGAATAGATATATCTGACCTCCAACTTCCAAAATATAATCCTGGTTCTACGGTTAGGACCATACCTGGCTGCAGGATTCTTTCTGGCCCTTTATCACCCTGTCGGCCACCACCAACATCGTGGACATCTAAACCTAACATGTGTCCAGTCCCATGCATAAAGAAATCTCTATATTTACCGTCGAAATTTTTTCCTAGAGCCTCTTCAAAGCTACAATCTAGTATACCAAGATCAACTAACCCTTTAGCAAGTACTTTCGACGCAGCATGATGCATAGAACTCCATGGCGAACCTGCTTGACATGCTTCAATACCTGCAATTTCTGCTTTAAGAACAAGTTCATATATCTCCTTTTGAGCCTCAGTGAATTTACCATTAACAGGCCAAGTCCTAGTAATATCAGAAGCGTATCCAGAAACCTCACAACCAGCGTCAACCAATACTAACTCGCCATCATTAACTTCAACGTCATTAGAATGGTAGTGTAAGATTGTCGCATTATCTCCACCACCAACTATTGAACCATAACTGGGACAACTCTTTTTAGATGTAAAATAAGACTCTATGATTGATTGGAGTTCCCATTCTCCAATACCCGAGAAACTATTTTTCATACCCTCAATATGTGCCTGAGAGGCTATAGTAGCCGCATTTTGCATTAATTTAATTTCTCCTTCGGATTTGATAACACGCATATCATCTAAAATTAATCTTGGGTCTAAAATTTCAATATCCGATATCTTAGTTATATCATCTAATGAATCATTAACTCCAAGAATTGAATAAATATTATTACAGTCATTAAGTTTTTCAGCAATGGTAGTTTTCATATCAGTTATTGAATATGCTTCATCTATTGGCCAATGAGAAGATGCGCCTTCAACTCCAATTCTTCGGCCTTCCCAAATTTCAGCCTTAGTATCTCTCGGCCTTACGAAAATTGAAGTGACCCATTTTTCAGATTCTTGGTAAGCCATGAATATAGATTCAGGAGCATCACATCCACATAGATAAAGCATGTATGAGCTCGCACGGTATGGATAGGTAGTGTCATTAGAACGAAAAGATACTGGGTTAGTAGGTATCAAAACAACGGTCTTATCCGGCAACTTTTTTAGAAATTTTTTCTGACGAATATGGTAATCTTCGAAGGAAAGTGGAAGACTATTCGTAGTTCCCATGATAAGGTGGAGATGGACATCTCTTATCTATTTGTGTAATGTATCATTTTTCCTTTGACCATTTAGGTATTGATGAACTTTCAGAATCTTTCCTAAATCTATAAAATATGGATGAGATCAAGAAAAGAAATGAAACGAATAGAACAATGACCGGATATGGTAAAGGATTATCTGCATTAGGATTGATTAGTTTGACACTTACTGAAGAGTATGCACCATCGTCGTCCATGACATCAAGTCTGAGTACTATTTCTTTATCGTCGATATTATCTTCTGGCCAAGTTAATTCACGCTCACAACCCTCAAAAATGGCGACTGTATTTATCGACCAAATACATCTAAGATTATCTAAATCATTTATTGTATCATCTGAATTTGAACCATCGATTATTATATTTTCTAAATCATTAAGTTTTATTTCTTCACCATCAATTACTTCAATACCATTGATTAGTAATGATATATCTGGTAATTTATTAGATATTGAGAAATTAAATTCCTCGGTTGATGACAACCCCCCTGATCCATTATTTCCAATTTAAGAGTATAATCTGCTGAATCTTCAAGGCTTAATTCAAAAATCCATTGATTGAAACCTTCATGAATTAAAATATCACTAGTCACTGAATTAGTACATGTCCAAATGTAGTATAACATATCTTCAGTCCAAATTGGATCCTCGGATAAAGAAGCATCAATAATTAAGGCACCATCATCTTCAAATTGATCAGATGGATCTTCTAATATGGAGATTACAGGCATTAAGTTGTTTAATTTGAGTGACATACATGAATATGCATCATATTCATCTAATGAATTTTCAGATGGAATGAGGATTATTAACTCATACCATCCGTCAGGTTGAGAATTCATATCAAAATGATGTATAAAACTATTCTCTGCACCATATACAGGTGTTATGATATTGTCATCACTATATGTTATGTCGCCTGAACAGGTTTCACTAAATGTGACATAACGATTCAAGTATATCTGAATTGTAGATGGTTGATTACCATTAATATCTTTAGCTTGAGCTTCAATAATTAAATCGCCATTAATCCAATCTAGATTACTAGGATTTGAAATTAACATTGAATAATTTGAATCAGAATGATACATGTCATTAGATATAAAAAAAGGCATATTGCTCTCATAAATAATATTCTCTTCATACTCTACATATATATTAAATTGACANGAACAAGAATAATAATCAATTGAACTTACAGNGACNTCCCAATCCAATGAGAAATAGTTTTCGCCTAATTCAGTTAAGTCTACACTTTCTNCAGAATTAAAATCACCCCAATTGAATTTAAAACCAGTTGAATTTTGAATATCCCATGTTATGACAATATTTTCTTCTGAAGTAATTACTGTACCTGAAAGAATTTTTTCATCTTCTATTATTTCCCCAAAAGAAAAATCAAAACCTATCGACACATCAATTTCTTCATTTTCTGCGTAAATAGAATCTACCGGTAAAAAGATAAAAATTACAGAGATTATACCTAATAGTACGACTCTCATAGACCTAGGGAATGACATTATAGTATTGAACCCCATCCATAAATGTATCATTATTTATCTATCGGAGATTTGCATTTGCCACAGCAGTTCATCAAGCCATAAACCCAAAGTTCTACGATTTACGAATTCATGACTGGCCTGAGCAGTAAGGACACATTCACAAGCAGCTGCAGCCAGTACGACGGCTGACGACATAGGGAATTTGTGACCTAATGCAGCTGCTAGAGCGGTGGCTGCTGCATCATGCAGACCTATTTGCTGAGAGGGCGAAGGTGCCGAACATGAAA
>JGI24928J39210_1000122_pt1 | contig 14016 bp, 9 predicted proteins | sample AOAMet2_C43A7_35_2_FD_39210 | JGI IMG/M metagenome (IMG submission 39210) | reverse complement strand
GCATACTCATAATGCATGGAGAAATACCAAAATAAACGATGGTGGAATTGAAATAATTGACTTTCCATTAGTCTCAGATATGAATCACTCGATTATGAATGCCTATGGGATTATCCATCCAGAAGGAACTGCATTAAGAGCCTCTTTTTTGATTGATGAAAACTTTATTATTCGACATCAAGTTGTAAATGACCATCCATTAGGAAGGAATGTTGATGAGATGCTAAGAATGGTTGATGCTCTTGACTTTCATACCAGCCATGGAGAAGTTTGTCCAGCTGGATGGAACAAGGGTGATGAAGGAATCAAAGAAAATGCAGATGGTATTGCAGAATATTTATCAAAAAATGTAAGTAACCTATAGAAAAGTCAACTCACTCAACAATGATTTTAAAATCAGGAAGTGCCTTAAGCAGTAGTTTTCCGTAAAATTTCTGGATCAATCTATTATCAAAAATAGTAATTGTTCCCGTATCAGTCTCAGTTCTAATAAGCCTTCCACAAGCCTGAATCAGCCTCAACGATGCATCTGGAAGTGATATTTCCATAAATGAGTTTCGATTCAGAGATTCTAGATAAGACTGGGTAGTCATTTCAATGGGTGAGGTTGGGACGCTAAATCTAAGTTTGGCTATAAATACATGGTTTAAGTAGTCACCTTTAAGATCAACCCCTTCAGCAAAGCTATCTAATCCAAAAATAATACTTCCTTTGCCTTTTTTTCTATTTTCTATATGCCTTTCTAAGATATTTTTTTTACTATATTCGCCTTGTATTAGTAGCTCACAATCAATTGATTTTTCGATTATATCGGCGACACTTTGCATTTGACTATTTGAGGCAAACAAAACTAGAGTTGCAGATTCAGTATCGATTCGATTTTTAAGTGCGAGTGCAACCTCTTCAGTATGATCAAATGAATTTGTTGGACTTGCTTTAATCTTAGCAATTTTAAACTCTACTGAATTATGGTTAAAAGGCGATGCAAGCCTAAGGTATTGATTTTTAGAAGCGTCTAATCCAAGCTGCTGATTGAGTCTATTAAAGCTGCCAAGTGCTGTTAAAGTGGCAGATGTCAGAACCACTCCAGCTGCCTTAGACCATATCATCTGATCGAGTGAGCTTGAGACATCTATTTTTGCAGAATTTAGTTGATAATTATTTTTCCTGTTTGCAAGTCGAGAACGGCTGATCCAATTACTTGAAGGCGGTTTATCTTGATCGGGCATACGATTAAATGTACTGAGAAGAGACAGAATGGAGGATAAATTCTGATTGTTTTGACCAATAATGTTATTTAAGTTATCAGTAGTCGCTTGTTCTATTTTGTTGGCTTTGGTATATTCCTCCCATTGTTCTTTATGCTCATAAAAATCATTGTAGGCAGAGTTGAATAGAATGAATATCTGTTTGGTTTGATTGACGATTTCATTGGGTATCCCAGTTATAGGAAATAGAGACACGTCATCAGAGTAATCTAGATCAGATAGTAAATCAGAGAGTTCATTTAAAGCAGTATCAACCTTCTCAATATAATTATTGGAAGATTTGGATTTTGAGATTTTAATAATTTGATCTATAGCACTATGGCATTGTCGAATCGAGGTCTTCATAAATTCAGTACTTCCACCTTCTGAAAAATGAGATAGAGCTTTTTGCGATAAATGGTGAGCCTCATCAAATACAAAGAGACAATCTTCGACATCTGGAAGAACATTATTGCCATTGATGATATCAGCGAGGACAAGATCATGATTTGCAATAATTACATCAGACTGGGATGCCTTTTTTCTAGCTTTAAAAAAAGAGCAATCATTATAAAATTCACAATTCTTTGAATTGCATGTGAACCTATTGCAAGCAATTTTTTGCCAAAGGCTATTATCTGGAGGGCTCTCCAAATCATCGATCTCTCCACTCCATCTGGTTGATGAATAACTATCAGCCATCTCTGAAAGTTCGTCTAAATCACTTTTAGTTGGTTTTTCGTCCCAAAGTAGCGCATCCTCAAACGCATCAGGAGAGTTTGAATTTTCTTCTGTAAGATTGATTAAATTTCTGATGCAGACATATCTAGATCTGCCTTTTGCCAAAGCATATTCGAAATCTACAGAGGAGTATTTTTTTGCCTCAACAATGTCTTTGTTAAGTATTTGTTCTTGAAGAGCAACATTTGCTGACGCAATAATTAGTGTCTTTTTAAGCGTTTTGGCAATCGGTAAACAGCTGACAAGATAAGCCATCGTTTTTCCAGTTCCAGTTGGCGCTTCAACGCAGATAATTGGATTCATATTGGGGTATTCACCCATCAAGGTTTTTGAAATTTCAGCGATCATTTTATTCTGAGATGATCGATTACTATAATTACTCAATTGAGTTTTAGCCCCATCAAAAGAGGTTCGAATCTGCTGTTTAAGTTTTGGAGTCAGCATTAATTGAGCTATGAATTCCTTTCAAGAGAGAGTTCACAAAGCAACCTTAAAGCAGATTTATATTCTGAACTTGGTATTAGGTCTAGGGATTCTATTGCTTTAGCTGACTGCTCTCTGGCTATATTTCGACTGTAATTAAATGCGTCCACATTTAAAAGAATCTCAACAATGCTTTCAATATTAGATGAGTCAGCTTGTTTTATTGCATTGGAGAGCATTTTATTTTTAGAACCGCTAGTTTTCTCTAAAGCGTAAATCATGGGCAATGTCACCTTGCCTTCGGATAAGTCATCCCCAATTTCTTTTCCAATGATTAGTGCGTTAGATTCGTAATCTAACGTGTCATCAATAACTTGAAAAGCATTACCAAGATGCATTCCAAAACTTCCAAGTGCCTCAATGATATTTTGATTTGAACCGGATAAAATCCCAGCTATCTGGCAAGCAGCCTTGAATAAGCACGCTGTCTTTCTTTCAATGACTTGAAAGTATTCAGATTGAGTAATTTTTGCATTTTTTATATTTAATAATTGTAAAACCTCTCCCTCAGAAATCTGATTGGTGGCTTTTGATAAGATTTTCATAATTGCCATTGAGTTTGGTTCAACCATTATTTCAAAGGCTCTTGAATAAAGAAAGTCTCCTACAAGAACGCTGGGTGCATTTCCCCATAACTCATTTGCAGTCTCTTGACCACGACGCGTTGATGATTGGTCAACTACATCGTCATGGAGAAGAGTTGCAGTATGAATAAGCTCAATCACCACTGCCATCGAGTAATGATAATCTCCATCATAATCTGTGGCTTTAGCACACAAAAGAAGTAGCAGTGGCCGTATGCGTTTTCCGCCTGAATTTATTATGTAATGACTCATCTGACTAATGAGGTCAACATTTGTATCTAGCCGATTGACTAAAATCTTATCCATTAGTTCAAGTTCGCTCTTCATGAGCGCTTGTATTTCAGCGAAGTTTTGCATAAAGATTTATTTTAACTGACTTGCTAATAAATATACTTCTTTAGATCTAGGTCGAGAAGCTTTTGGTTTAATTACAGAGACTTTCTTAAATGCTTTTTTAGCATTCTGAACAAATACATCAAAACCGTCACCTTGAAATACTTTGACAACAAAACTTCCACCTGGATTTAAGGTTTTTATGGCCATCTCAATTGCAAGTTCAGCAAGGTACATTGACTTGGGTTGATCAACTGATAATTGTCCACTCATATTAGGCGCCATATCTGAAAGAACTACATCTACTTTAGCACCATCAGTCATGACTAATAAGTCATCATAAACTGACTGTTCTGTAAAGTCCCCTTGAAGAAAATCTACACCATCAATTAATTCTATGGGCAATATATCGCTTGCAATAACTTTGCCTTGAGAGCCAACAAGTTTTGCAGCAACCTGAGACCAGCCACCCGGAGCAGCTCCAAGATCTAAGACCTTATCACCATTTCTAATAATTGCTTTTTTTTCAACGATTTCAAGAAGTTTATAAACAGCTCTAGAGCGATAACCCTCTTTTTGTGCTTTTTTTACAAACTCATCACTTAAATGTTCATGCATCCAGCGACGAGAACTCCCTTTTTTGGCCACAGTCAAAATAATTAGTAATTATTACTTTATTTTATAAGATAAGTCCTTTAACTTAAATTAAATTGATTTCTCATTTATGTTGGGTATGGTTGATTTTTACGGGATAATATGCCATCGATTTTTTTGAAAAAATATATTATGGCAGTCAATTTAAGAAATATTGCAATCATTGCTCACGTAGACCATGGAAAGACTACGCTTGTAGATAAATTACTTTCACAGTCTCAAACCTTTGATGAGCGTTTTCAGGCGACTGANAGGATGATGGATTCAAATGATCTTGAAAAAGAAAGGGGAATTACAATTAGCTCTAAGAACACCGCTATTAAGTGGGGTGACTATAGAATTAATATTGTTGACACTCCCGGACATGCTGATTTTGGTGGTGAGGTGGAGAGAGTTCTCTCAATGGTTGATAGCGTTCTACTTTTAGTGGATGCTACTGACGGCCCAATGCCACAAACAAGATTTGTTACAAAAAAGGCTTTTGAGCAAGGCCTTAATCCTATAGTAGTGATTAATAAAATTGATAGAGATAGCTCAAGACCAGACTGGGTTATTGATCAAGTATTTGAGCTTTTTGATCAGCTTGGCGCTACTGAAGAACAGTTAGATTTTCCAGTTATATATGCCTCAGCACTTGGCGGATATGCTTCTGAAGATGATAGTGTTAGAGATGGAGATATGACTCCAATGTTTGAATTAATTGTTGACAAAGCACCAGCACCAAAAGTTGATATTAATGGCCCATTTCAAATGCAAATAACGTCATTAGATTATTCTTCATTTGTTGGAGCTATAGGTATTGGAAGAATTGAAAGAGGTATTGCAAAAAAGAATATGCAGAATGTCTTGATTGCGCCAGATGGATCCAAGCGTAACGTAAAAATTGTTCAATTATTAGGATTTAATGGTTTAGATAGGCATGAAGTCAATTCTGCGAATGCAGGGGATATTGTTGGCATTGTGGGAATTGAAAACATATCTATTTCTGATACTATTTGTGATTCATCAAGTGTTGAGGCTTTGCCGCCTCTAAGTGTTGATGAGCCGACAGTAAGTATGGCTTTTAGAGTGAATGATTCCCCTTTCGCAGGCCTAGATGGTAAGTATATAACCTCTAGAAATATCAGAGAAAGGTTAGATAAAGAGCTGATTTATAATGTTGCGCTTAGGGTTGAAAATACGCAGGATTCTTCTGAATTCTTAGTATCAGGAAGAGGAGAGTTGCATCTTTCTATTCTAATAGAAACAATGAGAAGAGAGGGCTTTGAACTTTCAGTCGGAAGACCTCAAGTTATTCTCAAAGAGGTTAATGGAACAATTTGTGAACCTTTTGAAGACCTTACGGTAGATGTTGAGTCAGTTCATCAGGGATCTGTTATGGAAAAACTTGGAGAAAGAAAGGCCGAACTGACCAATATGACTCCTGATGGTAAAGGCCGAGTAAAACTTGACTTTATTATTCCAGCTAGAGGTCTTATAGGTTTTAGGACTGAATTCCTTACTGCAACAACAGGAACGGGATTGATGTATTCATCATTTGACTCTTATAGGCCTCAAAAAGATGGAAAAATTGGTCAAAGAACGAATGGCTCACTTATTTCAATGAATCAGGGAAAATCGGTAGCTTATGCTATATTTAACCTCCAGAAAAGTGGAAAGTTCTTTGTAGGGCATGGAGAAGATATTTATGAAGGAATGGTAGTAGGTATAAACACGCGCGATAAAGACCTTGTGATCAATGTCATGAAAGGTAAGCAGCTGACTAATGTGAGGGCATCTGGAACCGATGAAGCAGTTGCCTTGACACCAAAGATTAGTCTTGACTTAGAGCAAGCCCTGGAGTTTATTGATGATGATGAGTTGGTAGAAGTTACTCCTCATAATATTAGAATTCGCAAAAGGTTGTTGACTGAAAATCAAAGAAAACGCTCTAGAAGTTCATAAAGTCTCCACTATTTCTTCATGTGACAACTATATAATGCAATCTTTTTGACCTATTTATATTGTAATTTATGGAAGCATTTTTAGAGTTTTTAGTCAAGCAAAAAAAGTTTGCAATTGTATTTTCACTTGCCTTCATTGCTATTGGTGTTTTATCAGTTGTTGGGATGCAAAGAGATCAGTTCCCTACGGTTGACTTTGAAGTGCTGAGTGTGACTACTGCTTATCCTGGAGCTTCCCCTGAAGATGTAGAGAAAAAAGTTACAAATATTATCGAAGATGAATTACTAGGCGTCAGTGGAATTAAAGAAATTACATCTTCGTCTCGAGAAGGACTTTCATCGATTATTGTTACACTTGAAGCAGATTTAAAAGATGTCACCACTGTTAAGAATGATGTTCGGAATGCAGTAAACCGTGTCAAATCATTTCCTGAAGAAGTAACAGACTTGCCTGCAGTTGTCGACTTTAATGTCAGTGACTTTCCAGTTATTACTGTAAATATTGACAGTACATCGGGAAATTTTGATCAGGCGAGACAAATTACAGACGAACTTCAGGTTTCATTGTCTAGAATTAAAGGTGTTGCCGCAGTTGATAATCCAAGCTACCTTGAAAGTGAAATACAGATAAAGGTTAATCCTGTTAAGCTTGATAAATTCAACATGTCTATTAATGAGGTTATAGCTGCAATCTCAAGTCGAAATGCACGTTTTACTGTAGGTGGAAATAATCAAGAGAGTCTTGAGAAAAACATTGTAATTCTCTCTGAATTTGAGAGTATTGATGATATTAAAAATGTAGTCATAAAGTCAAGTTTTGATGGACCTGTTATTAGGTTGGGCGATATTGCTGAGGTTTTTAGAGGACAAGAAGAAGAAATGTCCATTACGCGAGTTAATGGAACTAAAGGTTTTGTCCTCCAGGTTAGAAAACAGGCTCAAGCGGATATTATTAGAACAGTTAAAAGAGTAAGAGAAAAAGTTTCAGAGATTCAAGTTAATATTCCAGATGATATCAATATTTTTTATACAGATGACTCGTCAGAGGCAGTTGAAAATAGACTCGATATTATTATTAAAAATGGTTATATTGGCCTTGCATTAGTTTTAGTTGTTTTGGGCATCTTCCTTTCGATTAAGACAGCATTTTGGGTTGCTGTGAGTATTCCAGTAACACTTCTAGGAACAGTATTTGGGCTCGGTCTAACTGGTAATACGATAAATCTTATTTCACTTTCTGGGTTTATCCTTGTTCTTGGTATCGTTGTGGATGATAGCATCGTCATTGCTGAGAGTATTCATCATTACAAATCCAAAGAAGGGAGTCTATACAAAAATGTAGTAACAGGTTTAAAGCGAGTCATTTTGCCTGTAATTACAACGATTATTTCAACTATGCTTGTCATGTCTTCTTTTTTCCTAATGGGAGGAGTCTTAGGAAAATTTATTTATGTACTTCCTGTAGTCGTAATTTTCGCTCTCGGAATATCTTTTCTTGAAATCACTTTTGCTTTGCCTGCTCATTTAGCAACTCCAAATAAAAGTGGAAAACAAAAAACCTGGTTTATACCTGTTGAAAATTTCTACAATAAATGCATGCACCGTTTTCTAAGATGGCGCTACTTAATTGTTCCTATTTTTATTGCCTTACTTGTTTATTCAGCAATGTTTGCAATGAAAAATATTCCATTTAATTTATTTCCTTCAAGGGGTGCAACAGTAATGTTTGCTAACATTGAAGCACCCAATGGAAGCTCAGCCTCTTACACCGAGAATATTGTTATTGACGTTGAAAATCTAATTGTTAGCGAGATTGGTGATGATCTCAAGTCTTACACTAGTAAAGTTGGTGCCTACTTTACAAATAAGGCGGATATTGAAATTGCTCTATCTCCTACAAGTGATCGCGAGAGAACTGCAGAAGATATGCAAGAAAAACTTAAAGAATTAGTCAAGAGTGTTGAAGGTGCTGAAGAAATTAAAATTTCATTACTTAGACCTGGACCACCTCAGGGCGCAGATATTGAGGTAACTCTTGTATCTGATAATGATTCTCAGAGAGCTCTTGCTGCCGATAGACTTGAAGAGATTCTAAAAACAATTAAGGGTGTTGACAATATCAATCGTAACGATGAGATCGGAAAGCCTAGAATTGAAACAGTACTTGATTTCGATGAGATGGCGCGTTTAGGTGTTGATTATTCTTCTGTATATCGTCATCTTAGGACTGCCTTTTCAGGGTCATATGTGACTGATGCAACAATTGCTGGGAAGGATGAGGATATTAGAATTTATATTGGTGAGAATGATTACACTGAAAACTTTATTAAAAATACTTCAGTTAAAAATCGTCAAGGCAACTCAATCCCAATGAGTCAGTTTTCAACTCTACGAGAAATTGCTGGTGAGCCTGACTATAACCATTTAGATGGTGATCGCTCTATAAAAGTTACTGCAAGTATTGCTGATGGGCGCCCTAGAGGAAGGCCGAGTAGTGCTCAGAAAGATCAAAGTGAAAATCAAAACACTGGTGAACTCCAATCCCTAGACCAAAAACCTGAAGGAGCTCCAAAAGCAAGAGGGGGACGACCGCCTTCTAAGACAATAATATTAGCGCAGGCATTAAAAGAGCTCAATGCTGCAGTTGATTATCCACAAGTTTCAATTATTACTGCTGGAGGGGCGCAAGAGTCTATAGATTCGCTTCAAGATTTTCTGAGGGCTTTCGTTGTTGCAATATGTGGCATTTATCTTTTATTGGCAATACTCTTTAACTCATATTCACAGCCAATGCTTGTATTAGCTGCAGTTCCATTTTCTTTAATTGGAGTTGTTTGGGCATTTTATTTTCATGGTGAGCCATTAAGTTTCTTTGCATTGACAGGCTCATTAGCCTTAATGGGAGTAATTGTAAATGACTCTTTAGTAATGGTAAGTCACTTAAACTATATCAAAGCAAAGAGCGCAGAACTTGAAGATAAAATCGTCTGGATAGCGCGAGGCTCTAGAGATCGTCTTAGAGCGGTAGTATTAACTACTTTAACGACGATGGCTGGTGTATTGCCACTTGCATATGGTATTGGTGGTACAGATGTGTTCTTGCAGCCAATGGTTCTTGCACTTGGTTATGGCCTAATATTTGGAACAGTTCTAACTTTAATCTTGCTTCCATGTATGTACATGATGAACTATGACTTTATCAATATGCTTGGAAGGATAAGAGCTAAGTTTTCTAGGAAGAAAACTACAGCTTAATTATTTATTTTGAAGTGCTAAGCGAATCAATTGCTCAGTTGAAAGATCTTGGTCATCAATTTTTGAAACCATTCTATTGGCTTCTTTTGTTTTAAAGCCAAGAGATTGAAGCGCCTCTATNGCCTGTTTGGAATTAGGGTTATTTCTTTGATCCATCTGATTAGTNGCTTCTGGGCTNCNAACTAATTCTAACTTAACAAGTCTGTCTTGNAGTTCAACGATGAGCTTNAGGGCAGTTTTTTTACCAATTCCTGGAGTTTTTGCAAGAAGGTCCGCATCTTCTGTTGAGATACACTCAATTAAAGATTTGACAGTTAAATGAGAGAGAATAGCTAGAGCGACTTTAGGGCCAACACCATTCACTCGTATTAACTCTCTAAAAATATTTTTTTCATCTTTAGTAATAAAGCCGAATAAAGTATGCCCATCCTCTTTAATACTTAGATGAGTAAATAATAAAACATCCTCAGATAAATTATCAAGTTGATAGAATGTGGACATTGGGCAAAGTACTTCATATCCAATACCACCAACCTCAAGAATTACCTCGGGTGGATTCTTACTGATAATTGTTCCTTTTAGATGTCCAATCATAGCCAGGGGTATTTCGCAAAATGCGCTGTTTCAAATATGCGAATTTGATTTTCGTTCTGTAATGTTAAACCAATATCATCGAGTCCATTGATTAGTCTTCGCTTTCTTTCAGGGTCCACCTCAAATTCAAACGAATTTTGATCAATCTTTACAATTTGCTTTTCTAGGTCAATATTTATAAGTCCTGAATAACTGAATAAGCTATCAACAATTTCACTACTCAATACTATTGGAAGAACACCATTCTTAAAACAATTGTTATAGAATATATCAGCAAAACTGGGGGCAATAATTGCTCTAAAGCCATAATCTTCTAAAGCCCAAGGTGCATGTTCTCTAGAAGAGCCACATCCAAAGTTGCGCCTTGTTAATAATATTTGTGCACCAGAGTAGGTTGGGTTGTTTAAAACAAAGTCTGGATTAATTGGACGGATTGAATTATCCATGCCAGGCTCTCCATGATCAAGATAGCGCCATTCATCAAATAGATTTGGACCAAAACCACTTCTTTTAATTGATTTTAGAAATTGTTTTGGAATAATTGCATCTGTATCAATATTAGCACGATCAAGTGGCATAGCAATTGAGTTAATTGAGCTAAATTTTTTCATGAGCTTACTCCAGAAAAATGGCCAGCAATTGCACTAGCTGCTGCAATAGCAGGGCTTACAAGATGTGTAAAAGAGCCTTGACCTTGACGCCCTTCAAAATTTCTATTAGATGTGCTTGCACACCTCTCACCAACTTCTAATTTATCTGCATTCATTGCAAGACACATTGAGCAGCCTGGCTCTCGCCATTCAAATCCAGCATCTTTGAAAATTAGATCAAGACCCTCTTCTTCAGCTTGTTTTTTTACAAGTCCAGAGCCTGGAACGACCAGCGCTAATTTAATATTATTTGCAATTTTTTTACCCTTCGCAACTGAAGCAGCAATTCTTAAATCTTCTATCCTAGAATTTGTGCAAGAACCAATAAACACTTTATCTATGGTTACTGAACTCATTGCAGTATTNGGTTTTAAGTGAATATATTCAAGAGCAGTTCTNATACTNTCTGCCTTTANAGCATCTTTTTCATTTTTAGGATCAGGTGTTGATCCGTTTATATCAACAACCATTTCTGGNGATGTTCCCCAAGTGACTTGNGGTTTAATGAGACTTGCATCAATCANTATAGACTCATCAAAATGAGATCCACTGTCACTATGAAGAGTTTGCCAATACTCAAGGGCTAGTTGCCAGTTTTCACCTGTCGGTGAAAACGGTCTGCCCTCTACATAATCAATTGTTTTATTATCAACTGCCACCAGTCCAACCTTTGCTCCTGCTTCAATTGACATATTACAAAGCGTCATTCTTCCTTCGATGCTCATATTTTCAATTGTTGATCCACAGAACTCTATTGCAAATCCTGTTCCACCTGCAGTTCCAATTTTTCCAATGACATAAAGTGCAATGTCTTTGGCAGTAACATCAATACCTAAGTCACCATTAATTTCTATTTTCATATTTTTTGCTTTGTTTTGCCATAGACAGCCAGTCGCTAAAACATGTTCAACTTCAGAAGTTCCAATGCCAAATGCTAAAGCTCCAAGTGCACCATGGGTTGTCGTATGAGAGTCACCGCAAACAATACTCATGCCAGGTAGAGTTGCCCCTTGTTCAGGACCAATTACATGAACTATGCCTTGACGGATATCATTCATTTGAATTTCGTTAATATCAAATGACTCACAGTTTTTATCTAAAGTTTCAACCTGAAGTCTAGAAATTGGATCAGTAATGCTACTCACTCCGCTTGATCTATCAGTTGTGGGAACATTGTGATCTGGGACAGCTAGATTTGCTTTTTTACGCCANATTTTTCTACCTGCTAAGGTTAAACCCTCAAAAGCTTGGGGAGAAGTAACTTCATGAATTAGTTGACGATCAATATAGATAAGCGTTGAACCATCTTGTTCTAAAACTTTATGGGCGCTCATTAGTTTATCGTAGAGTGTTTGAGGCATTATTGATAACAATACTTGATAAAATGACTATTTTACATTTCTAAGATAACCTTCATTATAGAAATAATCAAAAGTGTCTATATGTTGGATATTAAATTTATTTTAGTTTTTACGCTTTAGGGTTTAATTTTATGTGCGGGATCTGCGGCCAATTTCGCTTTGATGGAAAAAAAGTTTCTTCAAAGTCTTTAGATATGATGATGTCCAAACTTGCCCGACGAGGACCTGATTCTAGTGGTAAATGGATTGAAGGCGCAATTGGTTTTGGACATCAGCGTCTCAGTATTATTGATTTATCAAATTTAGGCTCTCAGCCAATGGTTGATGAAAAGCTTGGATTAACACTTGTTTTTAATGGAACGATTTATAACTATAAATCACTTCGAGCTTTATTAATTAGTCTTGGCTACATTTTTTTTTCAAATTCTGATACTGAAGTGATCATAAAGGCATACCATTGCTGGGGCGTGGAATGTCTTGAGCGTTTAGATGGTATGTTTGCTTTTGCAATTTGGGATGAAGCCTCTCAAAAGCTATTTATTGCAAGAGATAGGATGGGAATTAAGCCATTCTATTTTAATGCTTCTAGTAAGGCGTTTACATTTGCTTCCAACTCTCAAGCACTTCTCACGCAGGATCTTGATAAAAGTATAAACCCTGTTGCTCTTCAGCAGCAACTCTCTTTGCATGGTGTTGTGCCTGCTCCAAATACAATTATTAATGGCATTCAGAAATTAAAACCAGGCACATTTATTATTTTAAATACTGATGGTCAAATTCAAGAGAAAACATACTGGAGCCCCAGCGCAAAGAGACCTTCAGAGAATATTTCTGATCAAGAGTATATTGAGAAGACACATGAGCTCTTGACTGCAGCTGTTACAAAAAGGATGGATGCATCTGATGTTCCAATTGGAGTTTTACTCTCTGGTGGCCTTGATTCATCTCTTATTGTGGCATTACTTAAAGAAGCTGGTCATGAAGATATTCGAACTTTTTCGATTGGTTTCGAAGATATTGATGATGAGGCTGGAAGTGAATTTGAATACTCTGATCAAATTGTTTCTCGATTTAAGACTCAGCATCAAAAGTATAAGATCAGTAATCAAGAGGTACTTCCAAGATTGTCAGAGGCAGTCATGAATATGTCTGAGCCAATGGTCGGTCAAGATGCTGTAGCTTTTTATCTCCTATCAGAACAGGTTTCAAAGCACACTAAGGTGGTACTTTCAGGGCAAGGAGCCGATGAAGCTTTTGCTGGATATTTTTGGTATCCAAGAATGGCTAAAGAAAATGGTAGTGACATTGAGCGCTTTTCTAGACACTATGTTGATAGACCACATAAGGAGTATTTAAAAACTGTTGCATCTCAATATCAAGGAGAAAACCACACACATAATTGGTTAGATAAAGAATTTTCTAAACCTGGCGCTGACTCTTTTATAGATAAGGTGTTTAGGACTGATATGACTCGGTTGATAGTCGATGATCCTGTTAAACGAGTTGATAATATGACTATGGCATGGGGGCTAGAGGCTAGAGTTCCTTTTATGGATACTGAGCTTGTTGAATGGGCGCTATCTATCCCTCCAAATCTTAAGATGAGAGAAGAGGGCAAGTATCCATTAAAAGATATTTCAAGGGGGCTCTTGCCAGACTCAGTTATTGATCGAAAAAAAGGTTATTTTCCAATGCCAGCGTTGAAGTATATTCAGGGTGAATTTCTGGAATTTATGTCTGATATACTTCTATCACGCGCATGCATCAATAGAGGTATTTTTGACAAACAATATATCAATAAAATAATTGATTCACCAAGAGATTATATGACTGCATTGAATGGCTCTAGACTCTGGCACTTAGCATTACTTGAGTATTGGTTTCAAATTAATGTGGACAAATAAATAATGGAAAATATTGTAATTTATACAGATGGTGGATGTAGAGGTAACCCGGGTGTTGGTGGATGGGGAGTATGGCTTCGTTATAGAGATCATGATAAAAAATTAAAAGGTTCAGAGCTGAATACAACCAATAATAAAATGGAATTAACTGCAGCCATAAAGGCATTGGAGGCAGTGAAAGCATCTGAAATATCAATTGATTTATATACAGATTCTAAGTATGTTATCCAAGGTATAAATGATTGGATTGATGGCTGGAAATCTAAA
>JGI24928J39210_1000119_pt1 | contig 14333 bp, 10 predicted proteins | sample AOAMet2_C43A7_35_2_FD_39210 | JGI IMG/M metagenome (IMG submission 39210) | reverse complement strand
ATGCGGAATTAATTATAATTCTTGATCCTTTGAATATTACTATAAACAATAGCAAAGTTAAAAGTAATGAAACAAATTTAAGCATTATTGGTAAAATAATAGCAAAAAATAATTATTGGAAAAGTAATCTAAATTTAGAAATTGATACTCTTAATAAACAACAAATTGTTGATTTTTGGCCTATTAGTTACAATGCCATAGCTAGAAAATGGTTTTTAGAGAATATTAATTCTACCATAGTTTCAAGTATTAAAGGGAATGTAATAAGTTCAAATGGAAAAAGAGATTTAGATATTATATTCGATTTTAATGATACTAATATTAACGCAATAAAAACAGTTGTTCCACTTATTGAAATTTCAGGTGAGGGAAGCTTGTCGGCTGAACAGATTACATTTAATTTAAAAAATGGTAAATTTGAAACATCAAAAAAAGGTTTCACAGATCTAAGTGGAAGTATTTTTCATATCCCAAATACTAAAGAAAAACCCGCAAGGGGACAAATGAAATTAAATGCTCAGGGAAATTTAAAATCATTTTTTGAAATATTAGATTCTGAAAAATTTAAATATTTAGCAAAAGCTGGTTTTTCAACTGATGTGGCTAGCGGTAATGCGCAATTAGCTGGATGGATCGAGTGGCCACTAATAAAAGGTGTTAGCCAAGATCAAGTGTTGTTCGAAATAGATGGCACTTTGTCCAACATTAAAAGTAATAAAATTATCAAGGGGCGACTTTTTGAGTCTGAAAACCTCAATTTAATAGCATCCCACAAATCATTATCTATTGATGGGAAAAGTAAAATTAATAACTTTCCACTCAAATTTTTATGGAATCAAAATTTAAAAGATAATTCAGAAAAAATAAGCTTTGTTGCCGCCGAATTTAATATTGATGAAAATGGATTAGAAGCTTTTAATATTTCTTTGCCGGACGGAATGTTTAAAGGAATTTCAAAGGCTGATTTAAAATTAACTCTAAAACCAAAATATCCAACTGAATTTATAGTTAAAAGCAACCTTAAGGGATCTGAAATTAATATAAATTCACTGGGATGGAGTAATAAAAATATAAAAAATGGTGATCTAATTATTCGAGGTAGCCTATCTAAACCTGTTGATGTTGATGAAATAAAAATTTCAGCAGATGATTTAAGTGCTAGTGGGAAAATTAATTTTGAAAATGATGGCCAATTTAAATCAGCAGTCTTTCCCGTTTTAGAGGTTTCTGATTGGTTTTCGACATCTTTAACTTTGAGTAAAACTGATAATGTAAATTTAATGGAGCTTGAAGGTGGTAAAGTTGATTTTAGAAGCCTTGTTTTTGGTAAAAGTGAAAAAACAGAGGTCGGATTTTTAAAGGTGTCATTAGACAGTTTAAGAATTTCTGACGGAATAGAATTTACAAACTTTATTGCTGACATAGATTTTAGCAAAAAAGAATTAGGTAGTTTCAAAGCTCAGGTAAATGGTGGTGCTGATATTTATGGTAAACTATCAAAGGGTGAATTTGGAACTATTATCACTCTAGATTCTGCTAATGCAGGGCACGTATTAAGGTCATCTGGAATATTAAAGAATATCAGAGGAGGGGGGTTAAATTTAGTGTTAACACCCAATGAAAAAAAAGGATATTACACAGGCCGATTTATTATTAATAAATTTCGAATGCTTCACTCTAATCCCTTAGCCTTGCTATTAGATAGTTTGAGTTTGGTTGGATTAGTAGACAAATTAGAAAATGAGGGCATCCAATTCAATCAAGCCAAAGGCTGGTTAAATATTACTCCAGAAGGAATTCAATTGAGTGATGTAAGTCTGGTTGGATTGTCTATGGGAATGAGTATAACTGGTTGGTACGATAAAAAGAAAAAAGCTATTAATTTTGATGGTGTTGTTACTCCTGTTTATGCAATAAATGGTGTATTTGAGCGATTGGCTGGCAAACTTTTTGGTGAGCAAAAAGGTGAAGGCTTATTCAGCTTTGTATATACAATGAAGGGTCCGACTTCCGCTCCAATTGTTGAAGTCAAACCACTTTCAATTTTAACACCTGGTGGGTTCCGCAAAATATTCAGATCAGATATTCCGGCGCCTGAGAAGTAACTCTTGCATATTGAAGGCAAACAATTAATTACATCATATGAAATTATCTGATTTTGACTTTGAATTACCAAATGAATTGATAGCTTTGAGGCCTGTTCACCCTCGAAGCTCGTCAAAACTATTAGTTTCAAAAGATGATAAAATCATTGATGATCAATTCTTAAATTTACTAAAATACCTAAAAAAAGGTGATCGCTTAGTGCTAAACGACACTAAAGTAATTCCTGCAAAATTACATGGTAAAAGAATTAGGCATTCAGATAATGGAAGAACTACAGCAAATATTGGTATAAATTTACTTTCAACAAATAATGATGGCCATTGGTTGGCATTGGCTAAGCCTGCCAAAAGAGTAAATGTTGGTGAAATCATAAATTTCGATAATGAATTGACTGCAAAAGTCCTTGATAAATCTTCTAACGGATTAGTCTTGCAGTTTAACTTGAGTGAAGAAATTTTTGACCAAAAATTAAAGGAAATAGGAACAATGCCGCTTCCTCCTTATATCGCGTCACAAAGATTACCTGATAAATTTGATGATAATGATTATCAGACAGTATTTGCAGAAAAATCTGGTTCAGTTGCTGCACCAACGGCATCATTGCATTTTGATGACGTTTTATTAAAACAACTAAATGACTTTGGAATAAAAACTTCCAAGGTTACCTTACATGTTGGTGCAGGTACTTTTTTGCCAGTTAAGGTAGATAATATTGCTGATCACAAAATGCATTCAGAATGGGGCGAGGTTAACAATATAGCTGCATCTGAAATTGCTAAAACAAAATCTGAAGGTGGTCGAATTATACCAGTTGGTACAACCGCATTAAGGCTTATAGAAACTGCTGCTAAATCTGGGAAAATTAATTCTTGGACTGGTGATACAGATATATTTATTACTCCAGGTTTTAAATTCAAAATAGCAGACGGTTTGATAACAAATTTTCACTTACCAAAATCAACATTATTGATGTTAGTCAGTGCTTTAATCGGTACGGAAAAGTTAAAAAACGTGTACCTTCATGCTATAAATAATAGATATCGATTTTTTTCTTATGGCGATGCATCTTTATTGCTTCCATAAAATATAAACGACTTTATAAGCGTCGCAAATATACAAATCACAAAGCGTGATTCTGTTAATCTCTACAAAATATTTATGGATAATCTTATGCTTTTTGTTGTCAAAAATTCGTGGGCTCTATTGTTTGGCATGTTTTTGTTGATGCTTGGAAATGGGCTTCAAGGAACTCTCTTAGGAGTTAGAGGATCAATTGAAGGAATGTCCCCACAAACAATGTCATGGGTAATGACGGGTTATTTTGTTGGTTTCTTATTTGGATCACAGCTTGCTCCAAATATGATTAGAAGAGTAGGGCATGTTCGTGTTTTTGCTGCCCTTGGATCATTAGTGTCAGCTTGTTTAATATTATATGCAGCTTGGACTAATCCATATTTTTGGTTTTTGTTAAGAGTAATTGTTGGTTTTTGTTTTTCTGGTATTTACGTTGTAGCGGAAAGTTGGCTGAATGACTCATCTTCTAACGAAACACGTGGGCAAACATTATCTGCCTATTTAATAGTTCAGATGATGGGTATAGTTTTAGCGCAAGCTGTCTTAAACATTGCAGATCCATCAGGATATGTATTATTCATCATCATTTCTGTTGTAGTATCACTCTCATTCGCACCAATTTTACTATCTGTAAGTCCAGCACCCCAATTCCAAACATCTAAAAGAATGACCCTCTCACAACTTTGGAGTATTTCTCCTTTAGGTGTTGTGGGGCAATTTTTTCTCGGTGCAATCTTTGCAGCTTTATTCGGTATGGCTTCAGTCTATGGAACAGAAAGAGGTTTGTCAGTGAAAGATATATCATTGTTTGTAGCTTCAATATATTTTGGTGGCATGATCTTACAATACCCAATTGGTTGGATATCTGACAGGATGGATCGACGTGTTTTGATATTTATAGTTTGTACAATTGGAACTATTTTTAGCTTTGGTGCTAATCTGTTTGATAATTTTATATGGTTATTGATAGTTGCTTTTATAATTGGAGGAGTATCTAACCCGTTATATTCATTGTACATAGCATATACTAATGATTACCTTGAACATGATGATATGGCATCGGCTTCTGGGGGGCTAATATTTTTAACTGGAGTTGGCGCAATATTTGGGCCGAGTATTGTTGGTTGGTTGTTAGATGTTTTTGGAGCAGAAAGTTATTTTTGGTTTATAGGTACAATAATGGCAATTATGGCTAGTTATGCTCTATATCGTATGACACAAACTTCTAGTACAGCTGTACAGGATACCAGCGCATATGCTCCAGTTACACCAGCTTCCACACCAATTGCTATAGAATTTGCCCAAGAGTATGCTATTGAGATGGCCTTGGAAGAAGAAGAAACCAATAATGTATAGTATTTATTACATTCTATCATATTTATATGGTTGAAATCAAAAAATGCTAGGCTTGTATATCTTACTTCAATCATGCATTATATATATAGTTTAATATTAAACGATAATTGGAGTGATTATGGCGACTATGTATGATATGATTGTAATCGGTGCTGGACCTGGCGGTTATGTTGCAGCAATTCGAGGTGCACAATTAGGGCTGAAAGTTGCTATAGTTGAACGGGAGCATATGGGAGGGATTTGTCTCAACTGGGGCTGTATACCGACTAAAACTATGCTTCGATCATCAGAAATATTTCATCTAATGCATCGAGCAAGTGAATTTGGGTTATCTGCCGAAAATATTAGTTATGATCTAGAAGCTGTCGTAAAACGTTCTCGTGGAGTTGCATCACAACTTAATTCTGGCATTGGACATCTGTTAAAGAAAAATAAAGTTGAAGCAATAATGGGAAATGCATCAATTACATCAAAAAATACCATTACGGTTAAAACAGACAAAGGCACAACAAAACTTCAAGGTAAAAATATAGTATTGGCAACAGGTGCTAGAGCAAGAGAGCTTCCTGGATTAGAGGCTGACGGTGATCTAGTATGGACTTATAAAGCGGCTCTAACACCAACTAGGATGCCTAAAAAGCTATTGGTGATAGGGTCTGGTGCAATTGGTATAGAATTCGCAAGTTTTTATAATACGTTGGGTTCTGACACCACTGTTGTGGAAGTTATGGATCATATTTTACCTGTAGAAGATGAAGAAATTTCAAAATTTGCAAAAAAATCTTTTATCAAGCAAGGCATGAAAATTTTAGAAAAAGCATCTGTAAAAAAATTAGATCGTCTCAAAGGCAAAGTAGTAGCTCATATCGAAATAAATTCTAAAATAGAAAAACAGGAATTTGACACAGTTATCTCTGCTGTAGGTATTGTCGGTAACATAGAGGATATTGGTTTAGAAACATTAAACATAAAAGAAGAACGAAGCCATGTTATTACAGATAAATATTGCAGAACAAACGTAGAAGGCGTTTATGCTATTGGAGATCTAGCTGCTCCACCTTGGTTGGCTCATAAGGCTTCTCATGAAGGTGTTATGGTTGCAGAACTTATTGCCGGCATGAATCCACACTCAATAAAACCAGAAAATATTGCTGGATGTACATACTGTTATCCTCAAATCGCTTCAGTTGGTTATACTGAAGCGACCGCAAGAGAAAAGGGATTTAATATCAAGGTTGGACGTTTTCCTTTCGTAGGAAATGGTAAAGCTATAGCTCTTGGTGAATCTGAAGGATTAGTTAAAACAATTTTTGATGCAAAGACTGGGGAATTGCTTGGAGCACATATGGTTGGAGCTGAAGTGACTGAAATGATTCAAGGATATGTAATATCAAAACAGTTAGAAACTACTGAACAAGATTTAATGGGTACTGTATTTCCACATCCAACTTTGTCAGAAATGATGCATGAGAGTGTATTAGATGCATATGGGCAAGCAATACACATATGATTTCAAGTTTACGAATGTATGAATTTCCAGAGATGCAAGGTGCATTGAATAATTATTGGAATTTAATACATAATGAGCTTTCAGATTCTGGAATTCAATCACCTGTCTCACTTGATATGACACTTAATGAGCAACAAGCATGGCTAAGTCCTAATCTTGTATTAGCTCAAACTTGTGGAATGCCATATCGTAAGTTTTTACACAAAAAGGTTACATTAATTGGGACTCCAGACTTTAATTTAAATGACTGCCCTGAGGGTTATTACAATAGTGTTTTCATATCTAATATAAATGACAATAGAAAATGTTTAACTGATTTCAAAAATGCTTTATTTACTTACAATATGGCTAATTCACAATCAGGATTAGCTGCAGCTTATTCTCATACAAGAAAAAATGATTTTTGGTTTAAGCATAGAATAATAAGTAAAAGTCATAAAAAATCTTGTGAAATGGTTGCCAATGGAAAAGCTGAAATAGCTTGCATTGACGCAATTACATGGAGGTATATTGAAAAATACACATCATTAAATAATTGTTTAAAAGTTATAACGAAGACTGATCCAACACCCGGATTACCATACATTTCTTCACTGGGCGCCAATCAAAGTTTAGTTTTCAAATCAATACAAATAGCTTTAGAGAAAATAGATAAAAATGATAAAGATATATTAGGTATTAAAAATTTGGTATGGATTGATAAATGTTGTTATTTAAAATATTCAAATCCACCATCTAAAGCCACAGCAAATGATGGATTTATTTGATCCAGGAACTTTTAAGCGAATGCCAATCCAACAACATAGGCTACAATAGCGCACACACCACCCACTAATACTGTTTCGCCAACACTTCTAAATATGTTCTGCCTTACGACCCAAAACCGAAGAAAACCTAGTATTGTTAACGCAAAAAAGGTAGAAAAAATTGATATTTGAAATGTTCCAGTATTTGCATCAAAAATGAAATATGGCAAAAGCGGTATTATGCCAAAACAAAGGAAAGCTAAAAATGTTGCTAATCCATTAAGTATTGGGTTTTCTCCATTGGGATCTGCCATTTGTATTTCATACGCCATCATAAAATCTGCGTAATGATCAGGGTAATGTTCTAAAATATCAGTCATTTCTTTGGCGTGATTTAATGAAAAACCTCTATCTTGTAACATTTCAATAGCTTCAATACGTTCCATTTCGGGATTATTCTTTATTTCAAACAGTTCTTTTTCTCTTACTGAATGATACAAATCTTGTTCTGAGCGAGCTGATAGGAATTCCCCTAAACCCATTGCAGCGCCGTCTGCAAATAGATTAGCTAACCCAAATAATAAAACTGCTATTCCACCAATTTCTGCAATTCCACCAGCACCAGCTCCTGCAAATCCAGCAACAACTGCAAATGTAGTTACTATACCGTCATTCCCACCATAAATAATTTGTTTAATAAATTCTGCAACTGGACTTATGTGGTGTTCTCGGCCCTTATGCTCGGCCATTTTTTCTGATGAAGTAATCATACCTTCCTACTAACTTGTGCTTATTAAAAGGACCAGAAAAAAATAAAAAATCTATATTTTTCAATATCTAAAATGTACATAAACAAATTTATTAACAATAATTAAAAGACAGTTTGTTCGCAAATTAGTGAATGAACTTTCTTGTGTGAAGACTTGCGATTATGTTATGTTATTAATCAAATATATGACGAGTCGGGCGTAATCTTATATTAAACCTACTCTGATTTACCAAATTTTAAAAAATATTCTTTTAAGAACAAGTTGGAGCTAGGAGATAATTATGAAAGATAATGCGGGACTTTGCCCAGTTATGCATGGTGGAAATACTACCAATAATACTGGTACTACCAATCAAGACTGGTGGCCAAATCAACTAAATCTTAATATTTTGCGCCAACATGATCAAAAATCTAATCCAATGGGATCTGATTTTAACTATAGCCATTCTTTTGAACAATTAGACTATGATGCGTTGAAAAAAGATCTTCATGCTTTGATGACAGACTCACAAGATTGGTGGCCAGCAGATTACGGTCACTATGGCCCATTTTTCATAAGAATGACATGGCATGCAGCTGGTACATACCGTACTGGTGATGGCCGTGGTGGCGGCGGTACAGGGGCGCAGCGGTTTGCTCCTCTAAATTCATGGCCTGATAATGGTAATCTTGATAAAGCGCGGCGGTTACTTTGGCCTATCAAACAGAAATATGGCAATAAAATTTCATGGGCAGATTTGCTCATCCTAACTGGAAATGTTGCAATTGAATCCATGGGAGGCAAAGTTTTTGGATTTGGTGGTGGCCGTGAAGATATTTGGCATCCTGAAGAAGATATATATTGGGGGGTTGAAACTGACTGGTTGGCAGATAATCGTTATGAAGATACACGCCAGTCATTAGAAAACCCACTTGCAGCGGTTCAAATGGGTTTAATATATGTTAATCCAGAAGGACCAAACGGAAACCCTGACCCTTTATTAAGTGCGCAAGATATTCGTGAGACATTTGGTAGAATGGCGATGAATGATGAAGAAACTGTTGCGTTGGTTGCTGGTGGGCATACTTTTGGAAAAGCTCATGGCGCTGGTGATCCTAGTCTCGTGGGTGCAGAACCTGAAGGAGCTCCGATTGAACAAATGGGCTTTGGCTGGAAAAATGCACACAATTCTGGTGTGGGTAGAGACACAACAACAAGTGGAATTGAAGGTCCGTGGACATCAAATCCAACTCAGTGGGATAACGGGTATTTTAATTTATTATTCAAATATGATTGGGCACTGACAAAAAGTCCTGCAGGTGCAAATATTTGGCACCCAATAAATATTGTGGAAACAGATATGGCACCTGAGGTAGATGATGAAAGTTTAAAAGTCACGCCTATGATGACAACAGCTGATATGGCGATGATAAAAGATCCGTCTTATAGGGCTATATCCGAACGTTATCACCAAAATCCTGATGAATTAGCTGATGCATTTTCAAAAGCTTGGTACAAATTGCTTCATAGGGATATGGGGCCAAAAATACGATACCAAGGTCCTGAAGTGCCAGAAGAGGAAATGATTTGGCAAGATCCAGTTCCTGTAGGATCTACAAATTATGATGTTTCAGCTATTCGACGTGAGATTAAATCTTGTGGCTTATCGACACTAGAATTAGTTGAAACTGCTTGGGCTTCTGCATCTACTTTCCGTGGAACTGATATGAGAGGTGGCGCAAATGGTGCTCGTATCAGCCTTTCTCCACAAAAAGATTGGGCGGTCAACAAACCTGAACAATTGGCTCGTGTATTGAATATTTTAAAGCCTATCGCTGAAAGTCATGGGGCTAGTTTAGCTGATGTGATTGTTTTAGGAGGTGGTGTTGGAATAGAGATGGTAAGTGATGTTCAAGTAGCCTTTACTCCAGGGCGTGGAGATGCATTAGCAGAGCAAACGGATGAAGAGTCTTTTTCTGTATTAGAGCCAATGGCTGATGGCTTTAGAAATTACCAAAAGACACAATTCACGGTCTCTCCCGAAGAAATGCTACTAGACCGTGCACATCTGCTTGGATTAACAGCTTCTGAAATGACGGTGTTAGTTGGTGGTTTGCGTTCCATCGGATTGAGTGATTGTGGTCATGGTGTCTGGAGCGATGATGATAATCTTAATACTGGTTGGTTCAATACACTATTGGACATGAATGTTGAGTGGAGTTCCACAGGACCTAATAGTTATGAAGCTAAAGATAAAAAATCTGGGGAAGTCGTCAGAACCGCTTCACGAGTTGATTTGGTGTTTGGATCAAATTCAGAATTGAGAGCTTTGGCCGAATTGTATGCACAAGAAGATAATAAAGCTAAATTTATTACTGATTTTATTTCTGCTTGGAATAAAGTCATGAATGCAGATAGGTTCGATTTAACTTAAAATATTTAATATATAAAAATTAATAAGGGCTAATATTTTGGCCCTTATTGATAATCTTAATATAACCATTTATGTGTTAAAATAATTTGTATAATTAGAGATTAATTACACATTTTAATGTTTTCAGGTAATTTATTTAGGTTTTTCATACAATACTTCTGATTTTAGATTATATATGAGGCTAACACACAAGGATTTATTTTATGCGTGACTTAAATATCCCATCAGAACGTCATCCAGAAAAAGCAAATAAGCCTGACAATGCTCAACCTAGCAAGCCATCATGGATCCGTGTTAAGGCACCAATTTCCGACGGTTATAAAAAAACACGTGATATTATGCGTGAAAATAAATTAGTCACTGTTTGTGAAGAGGCTGGGTGTCCAAATGTTGGTGAATGTTGGTCTCAAGGGCATGCAACAATGATGATCATGGGTGAGGTCTGTACTAGAGCTTGCACATTTTGCAACATAGCTACAGGCAAGCCACCAGAAGATTTAGATGTATTTGAACCTGGAAGAGTTGCAGATGCAGTTAAAAAGCTTGGATTAAAACATGTTGTTATTACATCTGTAGATCGTGATGACGTTCAAGATGGTGGTGCCGAACACTTTGCGCAAACAATACGTGCTGTTAGAAAACAATCACCCGATACTACGATTGAAATTCTTACCCCAGATTTTATTAGGTGTGATGATAATGTTTTAAAAGTCGTGGTTGATGCAAAACCAGATGTTTTTAATCATAATTTAGAAACAGTACCTGGCTTATACCCAGAAGTAAGGCCTGGCGCGCGNTATTTCCATTCATTAAGACTGTTGCAACGTGTGAAAGAAATAGATCCTACAATGTTTACTAAGTCAGGTATTATGGTTGGNCTNGGTGAAAATAAACAATCAGTAGTTCAAGTTATGGATGACATGCGAGCAGCTGATATTGATTTCCTTACAATTGGCCAATATCTGCAACCCACACCAAAACATCATGCTGTTGATAGATTTGTTACTCCTGATGAATTTCAGATTTATGAAAAAACTGCTTATAATAAAGGTTTTTTAATGGTTTCTGCCACGCCATTAACTCGCTCAAGTTATCATGCTGGCGATGACTTTTTAAGGCTTAGACACGCAAGAATGTCAAAATTTGGNAAATAATTATGGCTTGGTAGAGTTGATGTACTACACAAGCCAATTATTATTGCTNTTTATCTACGAGGGGATTTGTTTCCGCCACCCNTAAATGGTTTTTTACCAGACTTAGAGTTATTCCTACTATTATTATCACGAGGTCCTGAGCCCCTTTTTGAATTTGCACCACCACCACGTCTTCGTGGTGCGGGCTTTTCAAAGTTTGGAATTAAATTTTGGGTGAGACCTTCCATTTCAACAACTGGAATATCCATTTTGATAACTTTTTCAATATCCCATAATTGTTTATGTTCATCGGGGGCGCAGAATGCAATTGCTTTTCCATCAGCGCCAGCTCGTGCTGTACGTCCAATTCGATGAACGTAAGATTCTGGNACATTGGGTAAATCAAAATTAATAACAATTTCTATACCTGGAATATCTATGCCTCGTGCCGCTATATCTGTTGCGATAAGTATATAAGTTTTACCTTTTTTGAAATCATCCAGTGCTCTTTGTCTTTGACCTTGTGATTTATTACCATGGATTGCATCAGCGCCAATATTTTGTGTTCCTAACCATTTTACTAATTTATCGGAGCCATGCTTGGTGCGGGAAAATACAATAACGCGTTTTTTAGGATTTGCAGATATAATTCTTTGTAATGCCAAGCCTTTGTTTTGTTTAGATAAATGCATTAAGCTCTGCTCAATTTTATCTACTGTGGAATTTTCTGGTGTAACAGACACTTGAACAGGATCGGTTAAATAAGTTTCTGTTAGTTTTTTAATTTCCTTTGACATTGTAGCAGAAAATAAGAGTGTCTGACGGTCTTTATTAACTTTTGATATAATGCGCTTAACCGCAGGCAGAAAGCCTATATCAAGCATTTGATCAGCTTCATCTAAAACTAAAAATTTTGTTTCATCTAATCGCAATCCCTTTTGATCAACAAGATCTTCAAGTCTTCCAGGAGTTGCTACTAAAATATCAACACCTTTAGACAGATCACGCATTTGTTTTCTAATAGGAGCGCCACCAATCGCATGGGTAAAGTTTAGTGGTAATCTTTTTCCAAAGCTCACAAATGCTTCATGAATCTGTAGTGCTAATTCACGCGTAGGTGAAAGAATTATAGCTCTTGCTGAACGACCCTTTATTGCTATTGGATTCATTAATAATTGTTGAATTAATGGTAATGCAAATGCAGCTGTTTTACCTGTACCCGTTTGAGCTAGCCCAACTAAATCTTTGCTGTTTAAAACTGCTGGAATTGCCTGAGATTGGATCGGAGTTGGTAATGTATATCCTAGAAAACCCAATGCTTTAACTATTTCTGCATCTAGGCCTAATTTTGAAAATGCACTTGCATCAGATTTAGGTTGCTCTACCCGCTGTTTTTTCTTTTCATCACGGTTTTTTGGTTTTGACGACGAGGAAGTTAATAATGAAGCTTCGTCTTTTTTAAGTATAGTTACGTTTGATGCTGCTTTTTTTCCAGTTTTTTCATCAAGTAATAACTCGTAAGTTAGCATGTCACCTTCTTTGACAACTTTTAGGCCTGAAGCTTTAAGGGCTGACATATGTACAAAAACATCATCGCCCCCTTGATCAGGGTTTATAAAACCTAAACCTTTTACAGGATTATACCAAATTACTGTGCCTGTTAGCATGTTTGTATTCGCTCTCTAGATTTATGCCTGTATGCCATACGGCGCTAATACAGACTATTGTTGGCTAAAACCTAGGGATCCAGTATTGCGAATCGCCGTCAAATGTTTATACACCTGGCCAGCCGAAATTGATCTAATAGGTGACGTAGGCGATGAAAACAAGCGTGTTTATCAAATGATTTTTAGAACTTGATTTTGAATTTGTTGGTTAATTATTTAAAGACAACTTTTCCAATGTGATCTAAATTTCTATTTCTTTGGGCATAATCAATCCCATAGCCAACAACAAATTCATCAGGGATCTCAAATCCAATCCAATCAGCTTTTATTTCCACTTCTCGTCTCGCGGGTTTGTCTAAGAGTGCACACACCTTTAACCTAGCTGGCTTTCTAGATTCTAATAATGTCTTTACATGATGTAATGTATGGCCTGTGTCTACTATATCTTCGATAACTAAAACATCTCGACCTTCAATTTCACCCCTCAAATCTTTTAAGATCCTGACTTCACGAGAACTTTCAGTAGAATTTCCATACGAAGAAGTTTCCAAAAAATCGACTTCGCATGGTAAATCTAATTCTCTTGCTAAATCTGCAATAAAAACAAATGATCCTCGCAATAGACCAACAACAATAAGTTTATCTGTATTTTTGAAATAAAGAGATATATCCTCGGCAAGTTCTTCACATCTTGCAGCAATTGATTTTGCTGAAATCATTGTTTCGACATTATAATTTGAATGATCCATTACTGCTTTCACTTGAAAATTTAATAAATATAAAAAAATTTTAGTTTATTAACTCTTTTGCATCAATGAAAAAATTTACTCAAATATATACTTTCTTAATGACGAATGATTTTAATTTAAATAGAACAAGATTATGCCAACACATACAGAAAAACGTATTATGCCCTACACTGCAAAACAGATGTATGATCTTGTTGCAGACGTTGAGACTTATCCTGATTTTTTACCTTGGTGTGCAGCAACAAGAATAAGAAAAGTGACAAAAGATAGTCATAAAACTATAATTGAAGCAGACTTAATTATTGCCTTTAAGGTTTTTCGAGAGCGTTTTGGATCTAGAGTAACGCTAAAGGCTGAGAAATTTTCAATAGATGTAGAGTACCTAGATGGGCCATTTAAATATTTAAATAATCATTGGATCTTTCGAGATGTTGATGGCGGGTGTGAAGCAGATTTTTTTGTTGATTTTGAATTTAAGTCAAGGGTCTTACAGGCACTCATAGGCGTTGTTTTTAATGAGGCAATGCAAAGAATTGTAAAGGCATTTGAAATGCGAGCTGATGATTTATATAAATAATTCAACAATTTAAATGGCTCCAATAAAAAAATATTGGAGCCTAAAATTTATGATGCCATGTCATATGCACGTTCACCATGAGATGACTGATCCAGGCCTGTAAGTTCGCTTTCCTCCGAAACGCGAATAGGGCAAAATAATACAACAATTTTTACAATTAAATATGTTGCAATAATAGTAAATATGCCAACAACTAGTAGTGATCCAAGTTGTTCAGTCCAGCCTGCATACC
>JGI24928J39210_1000112_pt1 | contig 14915 bp, 14 predicted proteins | sample AOAMet2_C43A7_35_2_FD_39210 | JGI IMG/M metagenome (IMG submission 39210) | reverse complement strand
ACATTCTTGGGAGGCCTGTCGATACCGTATTTTTGCGCTGCAATTGATTGGAAACTGAGGCTCTTCATCAATCCAATGAACATCATCTGCTACAAGTGAGTTATGGTAGAGCATTTGATGATTACCTTGAACAGCGACAATTTTATTCGAATCAACAAGCTTATCTGCAACAAACCAGGGCTCTTGAGAGTCACCAAATCCACCNCCGATCTCTAGACCCTTTCTTTGGCCTATTGTATAAAAGGGGAGNCCATTATGGTGTTTAATAAAAGAACCATCCTGGTCAATGATATCGCCTTTTTCTTTAGGAAGGAAGGTAGTTAANAATTCTGAAAATGGTCTTTCACCGATAAAACATATACCTGTTGAGTCTTTTTTATCTGCATTCCCAAATTGCTGATTCTTCGCAATTTCACGCACTTCTTTTTTATCAATTTCACCCAAAGGAAATAAGCTTTGTGAGAGTTGATCCTGGTTCAGTAAATGCAAAAAGTAACTTTGATCTTTGTTTCCATCAACTCCAGCTTTAAGGAAATATTTTCCATTTTCATTTGCAATTCTGGCGTAGTGGCCCGTGGCAATTTTATCTGCACCAAGGTCCTTTGCGTAGTCTAGAAAGGCTTTAAATTTGATCCTTTGGTTGCACAATACGTCAGGATTGGGCGTTCTACCTTTTTTATGTTCCGATAAAAAATGCTCAAAAACATCTTCCCAGTATTCGTGAGAAAAGTTGACTGTATGCAGCTTAATTCCCAATAAGTCAGCGACCTGCTGAGCATCTGCAAGATCTTCTGATGCACTGCAATATTCATCATCATCATCCTCATCCCAATTTTTCATAAATAAGGCCTCAACCTGAAAGCCTTGTTGAAGTAATAAGTANGCAGNNACTGANGAATCGACGCCGCCAGAAAGACCCACTATAATTTTATTTTGAGANCTCATTTAGTTTTTGTCGTAAGCACTTACAATTTTTTTAACTAACTGGTGTCTTACGACGTCATGGGCACCGAAATGACAAAAAGCAATTTGATCAATATTTTGAAGAATTTTGATTGCGTCAGTTAGCCCAGATTGGCTTGGATTTGGTAAATCAATCTGAGTCACGTCACCTGTTATGACCATTTTTGAGCCAAAACCCATCCTCGTTAAAAACATTTTCATTTGGGGTATTGTGGTGTTTTGAGCTTCATCAAGAATGATGTATGACTCGTTAAGTGTTCTGCCTCTCATGAAAGCTAATGGGGCAACTTCTATGACATGTTTTTCTATTAATTTATTGACTCTTTCAAAGCCAATAAACTCGTATAGAGCATCATAAATCGGTCGCAGGTATGGGTCCACTTTTTCACTCAGGTCGCCAGGTAGAAAGCCCAATTTTTCTCCAGCCTCGACTGCTGGTCTGACTAAAACTATTCTTTTTACATTTGAATTTTCAAGGGCCTCAACAGCTCTTGCAACAGCTAAATATGTCTTTCCTGTTCCTGCCGGTCCAATCGCAAAAACTGCATCATTTTCAATGATTGAGTTCACATATTTTTGTTGGTTGTCGCTTCTAATATGTATATGCTTTTTACTGGTCTTTATTGTGACTGATTTTGCCTCTCCATTTGGACTACTGAGTGATTTGATGCTGAGATCAATATCACTAAAATCAATCGTTTTCTTTTCGGACAAGATTAATAACTCTTGAAGGACAGAAACAGCTTTGTCAGCATTGTCACCCTTAATATTAAAATCAGCCCCTTTATTAGAGATATCTACAGCAAGATTAGTGGCTAAATTTTCTAGATTTTTATCTAAGCTTCCACAAATATTAACAAGCTGTTCAGAGCGCTTTATATTGAGAGTAAATTTCATGATTTATATTTTACTGAATTCCATTGAAAACAAATGTTAAGTTGCATGATTTTGCTTCATAATTAATTTATCATTTAACTTATGAATCTATCTAAAATTCTCTTAAAGCTCTTAGTTGTAATTTTAATTTATACTCCTTTTAGTTCACATGCTCTAGAGAATGACTGCGTTCTTCTTGTGTATCATCGTTTCTCTGATGACGGACCTAAGTCAACGAGCACCTCACCAGAGATCTTTAAGCAGCACCTAGAATACTTAAAAAATAATGATTACAGTGTTCTTCCATTAAAAAATGTAATCAGTAGTCTTCAGTCAAAAGAAAGCTTGCCATCCAATTGTATAAGTCTTACAGCGGACGATGGTTTTTTATCAATCTACACTGAAGCTTTTCCATTGTTAGTTGAATATCAATTTCCGATGTCAGTTTTTGTATCTACTAACCCTATTGATAAAAAATATGCATCTATGATGACTTGGAGTCAACTTCGTGAAATGGCACCTTTGGTCGATATTTATAACCATAGCGTTAATCATCTTCATTTAGTTAATCAGAGTGCTCAGATTATTGAAGATGAGATCCTTTCAGCCCAGGAAAGGATAGCGACTGAAATGAGCACAAATGATAAGTTTTTTGCTTATCCATATGGGGAGTTTGATGACTCGTCTACTCGTACCTTAAGTCAGAGGGTTACATTGCCTTTGGACAGCAGTCCGGCGTTGCAAGTCAAACAAGTGACTTTTTAAATATACCTAGATTTTCAATGTCAGGTCCATATGCACAAATGAATAGTTTTTCTCTCAAAGTTAAAACACTAGCCATGCCGATTGAAAGCTCTGATCCGAGGTCAATGATTTTTTCAGGAGATCTGATGCCGGTATTGAATCTTAACTTCTCTCGAGAGCTGACCAGCTATGAAAAAAGTAATTTTTCTTGCTATGTCTCTGGTCAGGATAAGGCTAATCTTAAATGGGATGGTCTGCAGTCAGTAAGTATATGGCCAAATGAGCCTCTAGCAATTGGACGCAGCCGATATAACTGCACTATGCCCTATAAAGAGGCAGGGCGATATTATTGGTTTTCAAAGTTATGGCTAAGGCTCTGAATTGTCTACTAAACTAGCCTGAAGAGAGTTCCCAATTCCATCGAGAATCTTGACTGTTACTATCTTTCCAATGAGATCATTGCTTCCAGCAAAGTGAGCAGTTCTCATATTTTCAGTTCTAGCGGATAAGGTCCCACCTTTTTTTGAAGCACCTTCAACTAAAACTTGTTGAAGACTCCCAATCATGGATTTAGAAATCTCTTCAGTGTTAGCATTCAGCCTATCTTGAATAATTGCAAGTCTTTGTTTTTTTATTTCTGGGCTTACATCATCTGGCATACTTGAGGCTATGGTGCCAGGTCTTTTAGAGTAGATAAAACTGAAAGATTTATCAAAGCCAATTTCATCAATTAAGCTGACAGTATCGTTAAAGTCCTTTTCTGTTTCACCAGGAAAACCAATTATAAAATCTGAAGAAATAGATATATCAGGTCTAATCTTCTTTAAATTTCTTATCTTAGATTTATACTCAATTGCAGTGTGTCCTCTTTTCATTAACCCTAGTATTTTGTCTGAGCCACTTTGAACTGGAAGATGAAGATGAGAAACCAGTTCTGGCACTTCGGCGTATGCATCAATCAGTCGATTACTGAACTCTACAGGGTGTGACGTGGTATATCTTATTCGCTCGATACCGGTAATTTGGGCAACGATTGCAATTAAAAGAGCTAAATCCGCAATTTCTCCATCATCCATTAAGCCTCTATAGGAGTTGACATTTTGCCCTAAAAGATTCACTTCTTTAACGCCCTGATTCGCTAGTATTTCGACTTCTTGAATTACATCATTGAATGGCCTAGATATCTCTTCACCTCTTGTGTAGGGGACGACACAAAATGTGCAGTATTTGCTGCATCCTTCCATAATCGAAACAAAAGCAGAAGCACCATCACTGTGAGGCTCAGGCAAGTGGTCAAATTTTTCAATTTCAGGGAAAGAAATATCAATACTTATTTCATTTTCATTGAGTGCTTCATTCAGCATATTTGGAAGTCGATGAAGAGTTTGTGGTCCAAATATCATATCAACGTATGGAGCCCTTTTGAGAATGAGATCACCTTCTTGCGAAGCAACACAGCCACCGACTCCAATCACTAAGTTTGGATTTTTTTCTTTAAGTTTTCTCCAGCGACCTAATTGGTGAAATAGCTTATCTTCAGCTTTTTCGCGAATAGAGCAGGTGTTTATTAATAAAACGTCAGCTTCGCTGATATCTTCAGTTAGATCTAAGCCATGGGATGCTTTAAGGACGTCACTCATTTTATTAGAATCGTACTCATTCATTTGACACCCAAAAGTGCGAATATGAAGCTTGGAGATGGTCATTTATGCTTTCTGAATGTGTAAAGTTTGAGTGGGGTATGCAATCTCAGCGCCATGATCAGCAATGATGTGTGCTATATCAAGAAGTAACTTTCCTTTAAATTTCTTAAATTCGCCTGCATCTGTAAGAGAGCTGGATGCCCAAATAACAAAGTCTAATGATGACGCATTAAATAAATCAAAATTAACTCGACAAGGTAGATCATTATCAATGTTTTCGCTATTCGTTAATAGCTCTTCTACTTTTTTGATGATGCTCTCCATTTGTGCAATGTCGTCATATCTAATTCCAATAACTTCATGTATTTGTCTATTGGTCATCCTCGATGGAGTTTCAATTGGGATTGTCGCAAAGATCGAGTTTGGAACGTAGACAGGATTTTTAGTGAACGTTCTAATTCGTGTCATCCTCCAGCCAATTTTCTCTACAACGCCTTCGATACTTTTGTCAGTTGTTCGAATCCAGTCACCAGTTGGAATGGCTTATCCATTTGAATCATGAGACCACCAAAAACATTCGCAAGCATATCTTTTGCTGCAAAGCCAACAACGATTCCACCAACACCACCCAGGGTAAGAATGGAAGAGACCGCATAACCATAAAATTGGGCAACACCAAGGATGATAGCAAATACAAAAAGAATCTTAACTAAGCGGGTAAAGAGTCGAATAGAGTCTTTGTCAACACTTCCTTCAGATTCTAAAAGATAGTTTTCAACGCTTGAGATTAATCTTAAGATTCCCCAAGTTAAAATAAATACTGGCGCAATAGCGATATAGCCGACAATATCATTTAATGATTGAATCTCAGATGTTAGCTCTTTTAGAGAAAAATATAGCCAACCATACCAAATGAGAAGTTTAAGGGGCGCTGAAATAGCACCAATTAAATAATCATCAATTTGGGTTTTGGTGCTACCAGAGTGTTTGGTAATTTGTTTTAAAATACTACCTAAAACAACATGCGTAATAATCGTAATGACCAGAAGAACTGCAATGGTTTGAATTGGGCTTATATTTTGGATAAAGTCATTCATCAGAGGTATTTTAATGGATTAATAGGTTCTTCGTATTTTTTCATTTCGAAATAAAAAGGTTTGTCACCAGTTAATGCAATTAACTGACCCTTTTCAATTGTGTCACCCTCACTCACAAGCAGCTCTTGATTTTGGTTGTAGATGCTATAAAAACCATAAGAGTGTTTAATTATAATCATCTTTCCATAACTAGCCATCCTGTCTCCACTGTATACCACTTCACCTTTTCTTACTGCCCTTACCTCTTGGCCTGAGCTATTATTATAAGTCAGACCAAAATGACCGTCCTTTTCTGAATAGTTTTTAAGAATTGATGCGTCAACTGGCAATGACCAGTCCTTTTTAATATTTGTTTTGCTTGATTTGGATGAAGTTTTTGAGCTTTTTACATCAATTACGTTGAATGATTTTTCTTCAACAGTAACTTGCCCAGGCTGGTTCGTTAGGCAGCTTGATAGAAAAATTAATAAGAGAAGATTTATTAGTTTAGTATTCATACCATAGAAATAAAGCAATAGCGATAATCAGAAAATACCCTAGCCAGTCGATATACTTATTTAACCACGCATCAGCCATTTTTCCAAATTTTCTGACTAGAAAAGAAATTAAAAAGTATCTCGCACCTCTAGCAATTAAAGAAAATACGATAAAGGGAAATAAAGCCATCGACATCATTCCAGCCGCAATTGTAAAAACTTTATAAGGGATTGGACTAAAACCTGCAATCAGGATTATATAAATGCCGTAAGTTTGGAAGTAAATTTGTGCAGTATTGAACTTTGACTCGTAACCTAAATTAACCAATATAGGCAAAATATAATTTTCAGCTTGTACTCCAATGAAGTACCCTAAAATTGCACCCAAAACAGAGGCAAAAGTACAAACAGCGGCAAAATAGAATGCCTTTGACCTATTTCTCAAGGACATTGATGCCAACAATAAATCTTGAAGTGGCAGTGGAAGAATGATGGACTCTAAAAAGCTTATGATAGAGAGCCATAAAATGGCAAACCTACTGGATGACCAAACTAAGACTTTATTATAAATTGAGTGAAAAGGCCTCATTAGTTTCAATAAAACTATTTTTTTAGCATTGGAAAGCCCAGTCTTTCTCTTGAGTCATAATATTCCTTTGCAACCTTTTGACTCATAGATCTTACTCTTCGAATGAATCTTGCTCTATCAGTTACACTGATTGCTTTTCTTGCATCAAGAAGATTAAAAATGTGAGACGCCTTCATAGTTTGTTCGTATGCAGGGAAAGGAAGATTTTCCTCAATAAGTTTTAAATTCATAGCCTCAGCTTCATCAAACTGCCTGAAAAGAACTTCAGTATCTGCAATCTCGAAGTTATATTTTGACTGCTCAACTTCATTTTGATGAAATACATCACCATAGGTAAGCCCCTCTGTCCAAATTAGATCATAAACGCTATCAANGCCTTGCAAATACATTGCTAGNCTCTCAAGACCATAAGTCAGCTCTCCTGAAATAGGNTTGCATGAGAGTCCACCTACTTGCTGGAAGTAAGTAAACTGACTCACTTCCATTCCATTTAGCCANACTTCCCATCCAAGACCCCAGGCCCCTAGTGTGGGNGATTCCCAGTTGTCCTCTACAAATCTAACATCATGCATTTTTAAATCAATGCCGATTGCTGTGAGTGAGNCAAGGTATAAGTCTTGAATATCATCAGGCGATGGCTTTAATAAAACTTGGAATTGATAATAGTGTTGAAGACGATTAGGGTTTTCACCATAACGACCATCCCCGGGTCTTCTTGAGGGCTGAACATAAGCTGCTTTCCAGGGCTCGGGTCCTATTGACCTTAGAAAGGTTGCAGGATGAAAAGTTCCTGCACCAACCTCCATATCAAATGGCTGAGTAATTGCGCAGCCTTTTTCAGCCCAATAACTCTGCAACTTGAGGATTAAATTCTGAAATGATTTGCTTGTGTCGAGGTCTAAGTTAGACATTGAAATTCAACTAAGAAATAACAAAAATTTTACCTCACCACAAAGTTTTGAGGGTTTACATTTAAATTTTAAAAAAAATGCGGGATAAACCCGCATTTTTTAATAATCACAAAAAAATCTTAGTACTTATAGGCCTCTGGTTTAAAAGGGCCTTCCTTAGGCGTATTGATGTATTTTGCTTGCGTATCCGTTAAGACAGTCATAACACCACCGAAGCCACCTACCATTCCAGCCGCTACTTCTTCGTCAAGTTTCTTAGGGAGAAGCTCGACAGTAACATTAGCAGGTTTCTGGTCTTTTGGTAAGTCAGCAAATTTATTACTATAAAGATGCATTTGTGCTAGAACTTGGTTTGCAAATGAGCCATCCATAATTCTAGAAGGGTGTCCAGTTGCATTTCCTAAATTAACTAAACGACCTTCTGAAAGAAGAATTAAGTAATCATTTTTATCATCAGAGCGATAGATGCGATGAACTTGCGCTTTCACTTCATCCCATTTCCAATTTTTACGCATGTATGCTGTATCAATTTCATTATCAAAGTGACCAATATTACACACTACAGAGCCTGCTTTGAGGCATTGAAGCATTGAAGCATCGCAAACATTAGTATTTCCAGTCGTTGTGACAATTAAATCAGTGTTGGCTAGTAAATCTTTATTGATACAATCTACAGAACCAGTATTGATTCCATCAATATAAGGTGAAACCACTTCAAAGCCATCCATGCACGCCTGGAAAGCACATATAGGATCAATTTCAGAAATTTTAACAATCATTCCTTCTTGACGAAGTGACATAGCAGATCCTTTACCAACATCGCCATAACCAATCAATAAGGCCTTCTTGCCTGACATAAGCATATCCGTACCTCGCTTAATAGCATCATTAAGAGAGTGCCTACAACCATACTTGTTATCATTTTTTGCCTTAGTAACAGCATCGTTTACATTGATAGCAGGAACTTTAAGTTCACCACTCTCAATCATCTCTAAAAGGCGATGAACACCCGTTGTTGTTTCTTCACTGATGCCATGAATTTTATCGAGCATTTCTGGATACTTATCATGGACCATGCCCGTTAGATCACCGCCATCATCAAGAATCATGTTGGCATCCCATGGCTTACCGTTATGAAGAATAGTTTGCTCAATGCACCACAAGAACTCTTCTTCAGTCTCACCTTTCCAGGCAAATACAGGAATATTTCTTGCTGCCATAGCAGAAGCAGCATGATCCTGTGTTGAAAAAATATTGCAAGATGACCAACGAATTTCAGCTCCAAGATCAATTAATGTTTCCATTAGGACCGCAGTTTGGATTGTCATATGAATACAGCCCATAATTCTTGCGCCTTGAAGAGGCTGCTCTTTGCTGTACTTTTCTCTAAGAGCCATTAATGCAGGCATTTCAGCTTCTGCAAGCTCAATTTCTTTACGACCAAAATCTGCTAAATTAATATCAGCTACTTTATAGTCAAGGTTGAGATCGGCTACTTTAAAGCCACTATTATCTATTGTAGAATCGCTCATTTTATTTCCCGTTAAGTTAAAAAAATGAGCGTCGTTTTGATTGCCAAGCCTGATTGAAAAAATATTTTCAATGCAACGCCCCTTGGCACGAGACGTATTATACCAAAAACATATAAAAAAGAAACTATTTTAGTAAATCTGCTCTATCAGTTTTCTCCCAGCTAATTGAGTCTTCTTTTCTCCCAAAGTGACCATAACTCGCAGTCTGCTGATAAATTGGACGTTTTAAATCTAGCATTGCAATTAAACCTTTAGGGCGAAGATCAAAATGCTCTCTGATAAGAGCAACAATTTCATGATTTGGTAGCTCTCCAGTTCCAAATGTGTCAACACTTATACTCGTTGGTTCAGCAACTCCAATTGCATACGAAACTTGAATTTCACAGCGCTTAGCGATGCCAGCTGCCACAAGATTTTTAGCAACATAACGTGTAGCATAGGCAGCACTTCTATCTACTTTTGAAGGATCTTTGCCTGAAAAAGCACCACCGCCATGTCTAGCCATACCGCCGTATGTATCAACTATAATTTTTCTTCCAGTTAGTCCAGCATCACCAACCGGACCTCCAATTTCAAAATTTCCTGTTGGGTTTATGTGATATTGCGTATCGCTTGTAAGCCACTTTTCAGGAAGGATTGGCTTAATAATATTTTCTAAAACACTCTCTCTAAGCTCCTCAAGTGAGATGTCTCCATCGTGCTGAGTAGATAAAACTACAGCGTCAATACCTACAATTTGATTACCCTCATAGATGCAAGAGACTTGAGATTTAGCGTCTGGACGAAGCCAAGGTATCGAGCCATCTAGCATTAAATCTGCTTGCTGCCTGACTAATTGATGTGACAGCATAATGGGGGCTGGCATTAGCTCTTCTGTTGAATTTTCTGCATAACCAAACATAAGACCTTGGTCACCTGCGCCTTGTTCATGACTATCACTTTCGGTGACACCCATTGAAATATCTTGAGACTGCCTGCCAAGCAAATTCGTAACTGAACATGTTTCACCATTGAATCCATACTCCTCTTGGTTATAACCAATTCCAAGAATTGTTTTTCTGACTATAGATTCATAATCTATATTAGCATCAGTTGTAATTTCTCCAGCTAAAACNACTTGATTGTCTTTGACAAGTGTCTCTACAGCAACTCTAGAGTTAGGATCTTGATTAAGTGCAGCATCAAGAATGGCATCAGAAATTTGGTCACAAACTTTATCGGGGTGGCCAGCAGAAACAGATTCAGAAGTAAATATCATAATAAAATCCTATAAAATTATTTAATACTAAAGATGGATTTCATGAAATAGAGGCCAGCTTTAGCTTGTTTTAGTCACATAATGCGACAACGCTAGCAATCGGAACAAATCAGCGTTAATTAATTATAATCTTTAAATTGGAGAAGTAAAGTCTATTCCAGACTTATTTTTAATGATAGTGCACTTAAAAAAGGCGTTATAAGTAAGCTTAGAATTAAGATAAATCCTAGAAAATATAACTGACCATCAATTGGAAGATTAGATTGAGATTGAGATACTGCGCTTGTTGCAAAAATCAAGATCGGTATGAAAAGGGGGAGAATTAATAGAGATAACAGCATTCCTGAGTTTTTAATGCCAACAACCAGGGAGGCTCCAATTGAGCCAATCAGACTTAGACATGGCGTAGCTATAATTAAAGTCAAAACGAGAATATAGATGCCTTCAGTATTTATAAAGAGTGCCATTCCAAGAAAAGGAGACAAAATGATTATTGGAAGCCCTGAAAGCATCCAATGAGCTAAAGTTTTAGCCAGTAAGATTAGAGGCAATGAGTGGTGAGAAATAACCATTTGCTCTAGAACCCCACTATCATAGTCATAGTGAAATAATGAATTGAGAGATAATAGAACTGAAAGCATTGTTATAACCCAAATTATTCCAGGTGCAATGCTTGATAAAGTTTGCGCTTCTGGACTAATTGCAATCGGAAATAAAGAGATTGAGATTACAAAAAACATAAGAGGGTTCAAGAAACTTGACGGATTTCTCAANGCCATTTTAAGATCCCTTGTCATTGTTNGCACGAANATGTTCAAAGAGAAATCTCCTTCATGTTTTTAATATTACATTCCTGGTGCGTAGTTAGGATNCAGATGCCNCCAGAGTTGCAATGATCCTCAACTCTAGTTTCAATTATTTTGATTGCCTTTGAGTCAAGTGCTGAAAAAGGCTCATCTAAAAGCCATACTTTGGATTGAGTAATGAATAAAAGAGAAAGTGCGATTCTTTTTTTCTGACCAGCTGACAGTTTGCCTACAAGCTCATTTTCAAATTTTTCTAAGCCAACCTTTTTAAGGGCATCAGAAAAATCTAAATCAAGATTATCATTTCCGAGGCGCATTGTATATTTTAAATTTTCTAAACAGCTTAACTCTGGACTAAGAGCGGCCAAATGACCTAGATAAAGAAAATCAAGATTGTATCTCTCACTATTAATTTTAGTGTCATCATAATCAATTGAGCCTGTCTCAAATGAACTAAGACCGGCAAGTATTTTCATTAATGAGGTCTTGCCTGAACCATTTGGACCAGAGACTTTTAATACTTCTCCAGAATTTAACTCAAACGATAAATTTTCAAAGAGGAGTTTGTAGCCCCTTTGGCAGCTTAAGTTATTTACTATTAGTTTTGACATTCGTTTATTTTAGTTGATAAGCTAAATAAACACTGAAAAATCTAGTTATCAAAAAAAATAACTAAAGGAGTTACTTATCGTTTGATAAGCTTTCCAGTCCACTTTTATCAATTTCAGTCAAAAGGTTGTCTTTAAAAATCAATCTTAAGCGGTACTGTATTTCAATTTCTCCTTCAATCGAAGAATGATTGATATAGTCCCATTGATATTGGTGAAATGGGTCAATAATACTAGGCGAGCCAATTAGATTCATGACACTCTCTTTTGACATTCCTAATTGAAGCTTATTGACTTCACTCATATCTAAAACTGAACCCTGCATAATGGTTGGCTTATAGACATCAATTGAAGGCATCTTTGGCTTTGCCCAGCTAGGCAACGAAAGCTTAGGCATCTTTGGAAGCTCTGGCAACGAAAGCTTAGGCATCTTTGGAAGTTCAGGGGTTTTTGGAAGAGAATTAGAACAACCAGTAACCATCAAAGCGATAAGCAAAATAAAAGTTAATTTCTTCATAGCTATAAACATATAAAATATAAAGTAGATTTTACCTTAAGGATTTTTTAATGGATGCTGAAGATTTAAAAAGTGCTGGTCTAAAAGTTACCCTGCCAAGACTGAAAATTTTAGAGGTCTTAGAGAAGTCTCCAAATCATCACCTCAGTGCTGAGGACATATACAGAGTTCTCATTGATCAACATGAAGAGGTGGGCGTTGCAACAATTTACCGTGTTCTGTCACAATTTGAAGAATCAGGGATCGTGCAGAAACTTAATTTCGAGAACAACCAGGCGGTTTATGAATTGTGCGGCTTGGAACACCATGACCATTTAGTTTGCGTGAAGTGTAATAAGATTATAGAGTTTCAAGATGATGTTATTGAGCAACACCAAATTCAGATTGCAAAAAAACACGGCTTTGAGTTGACTGATCATTCTCTTTACCTTTATGGCTTGTGTAAGGACTGTCACTAAGATCATTCAGGCTTTATAGACAATGGACGATTTTATTTATAGAGCTATAGTTGCAGCGATAGGTGTTTCGGTCATTGCTGGGTCTTTAGGCTGTTTCGTTATATGGAAGAGGCTCTCATATTTTTCTGATTCAATCTCCCACAGTGCTCTATTGGGTGTTGCTTTGGGCCTGGTAACTGGACTAGGTATTAACTTTGGTTTAGTTTTTATTGGTGGTCTGTTTGCAACACTAATCGTGATATTACAACAAAAAGAGTTTTGGTCAAGTGATGCTGTTCTGGGGATTTTCTCTCATATTTCACTATCGCTGGGAATTGTGGTTTTGGGGATCATTGGAAATCAAAATACTGATTATTTTTCTTATCTATTTGGCGATATTTTATCTATAACAACAAGTGATATATATTGGATATTCTCTGTTGCAGTGATCGTCATTTCAATCTTAGTAATGAACTGGAAAAAATTATTATTACTTACACTTAATGAAGAGCTTGCTAAGGCAGAAGGTATTAATAAGATGTTTTATGACCTTCTATTTATGTTTTTAATAGCTTTGGCGGTTTCAGTTTCAGTCCAAATCGTTGGGGTGCTTCTTATCACATCACTATTGATCATTCCACCTGCTATTGCTAGAGTCTTTTCAAATTCACCCCTTGCAATGATAGTAACGTCCATGATTGTATCCATTTCTTCAGTTCTGATGGGACTGTATTTTTCGATTGATTTTGATTTGGCAACAGGACCTACAATTGTAATAACGTTAGGGGTACTTTTTTTTATTGCTCAGTTTTTTCCAAAAAGAATTTAAAGCGTTGCATTGAGCTCTGTTAGCTGATTGGTTTGCTGCTCAATGATCAATGGGTCAATGATTGATTCTAGTTCACCTTCCATGACCTCATTTAACTTATATAGAGTCAAATTAATTCGATGATCAGTGACTCTCCCTTGGGGGTAATTATAAGTTCTAATCCTTTGAGAGCGATCACCACTTCCAACTAGCTCTTTTCTTTGTGAAGCCTGCTCTTTTTGTTGTTCTTGCTGCTGTGCATCAAGAATTCTAGATGCTAATACAGACATAGCTTGTGCTTTATTTTTATGCTGAGAGCGCCCATCTTGACACTCAACTACTGTGCCGGTTGGGATATGAGTGACTCTGACAGCTGAATCGGTTTTGTTGACATGCTGACCCCCAGCTCCAGAGGCTCTAAACGTGTCAACTCTGACATCATTCATATTGATATTAACCTCTTCAATACTTGAGACTTCTGGCATCACTGCGACCGTACAAGCAGAAGTATGAACTCTGCCTTGAGATTCAGTTTCTGGAACTCTTTGAACACGATGTGCACCCGATTCAAATTTAAGTTTTGAGTAAACATTAGTCCCACTAATTCTTGCTATGATTTCTTTAAATCCACCATGCTCACCCATGTTTGAGCTTAAGATTTCTAATTGCCATTTCGATTTCTCAACATAGCGAGTGTACATTCTGTAAAGATCACCAGAGAAAATGCTGGCTTCATCGCCACCTGTTCCAGCCCTGATTTCTATAATAATATTTCTAGAGTCATTAGGGTCTTTTGGGAGAAGAGCCTTTTTAAGGTCAAGTTCGAGTTGCTCTAAAGCTTTTTGACCAGAAAGAATTTCTTCCTCAGCCATTTCTTGGATGTCGTCATCTTCCTCTTCAAGCAGTTTTTCTGCCGCATTTATGTCATCAACGGTTGATAAATACTCCTCATACTTTTCATTAACGGGAGATAACTGAGAGTGTTCTATTGAAAGTTCTCTAAATTTATTTTGGTCGGAGGCAATTGACTGATCCGATAGAAGCGCATTGATTTCTTCAAGGCGCATTGACAACTGCTCTAACTTAGCAAGGATAGATTGGTTCATTAGTTTCCGATCTTGGTATGCTTTTTAGTATCTTTACCAACTACATTTTCTGAAGTTTCTTTAGATTTAGCTGGTTTTTTTATATTTTCTAAGGACTGATGAAGGAGTTTATTTGTTAGCTTGTCTGCAAGCTCTTCAACAACTAAGTCTGGATTAGATCCGGACTTCAGTTTTCTGAGTGCAATTTGAAGGAGCTCATCTTTAAGTAAGTTCGCTTGACTTCTATAGTTTTTAATAACCTCTTCATTAGGAATATTGTTAATCCACTCAAGGAAATCAACACTTCTTATTTGGATTATTTTTTCTGCAATCACTTTCTCCTTGAGTCTATCCTCAAGATTACTATTTGCAATTTGTTGTAAGTCGTCAACGGTGTAAAGAAAGACGTCTTCTAGTTGATTTGCTTCAGGCTCGATGTCTCTTGGAATGGCAAGATCGATCAGAAGCATTGGCTGATGTTTTCTTTGATGAAGAACGGTTTCTATGAGGCCCTTACCAATAATTGGAATGGGCGCTGCAGTTGAAGTGATGACAATATCAGCTC
>JGI24928J39210_1000111_pt1 | contig 14938 bp, 13 predicted proteins | sample AOAMet2_C43A7_35_2_FD_39210 | JGI IMG/M metagenome (IMG submission 39210) | reverse complement strand
TCTACATCAGTGAAAATAAACTCGTATCCATCATGTAATATTGGTTGGTCACGGCTTAGAGTTACCAAGTGAGAAGGATCGGACCTATCAATTAGTGTAGTTGTAAAAATATGTCCGACCAAAAGTAAAAGTATTCCGAGATGAGATAAGTGCGAACCAAGAAGACGAATACGAGAAGAGTTTTTCTTAGATAGTAAACCATCATCTCGTATTTTAGGAATAACACTTGTTAATGTGGAATATGCTTGTTTGATATTTGGAGGAATTGCAAGGGCCATCCATGTTAGTAAGAAAATTGAAACTGATCCTCGGCTAAAACTTGAAGCGAATAATAATGATGAATCCCCCGGTAAATTAAATTTCTCAGAATAAATTGCTAATAATATTGAGATGAAAAAGATAGAGACAAATATGATGTTTCCAGTCTTGATATCTACGGATTTACCCCAGGCATATATGTTAAACCAATCGCCAATAAACCAATAAAAGGAGCCCCATAGAATTCATGGGCTTCTAAATTAGTGCCATCTATTTCAACAGTTAATAACAGCCAAGTAAGGAGAAGAAAAGCAGATGTCCCATACCATGGTATTGCTTTAGCAAACTTCATTCTAGCTGATTCAGATTTGAAAGGGAGTAACAATAGTTGTAAATCATCTTCATCATCAGAAATTAGCCAGATAATAAGAAAAGGAGACATTCCTGCAATTGCCTGAGGAATTGTTGCAGAAGATGACCAACTCGCATAAAACATTAGAATTACACCTGAAAAAACCCATTGAAGAGATGGATTACTGGAATCGCTAGTTAGTAATAATATCATAATTGAAATTCCTATAATTAAAACAGCAGTAGAGCCAATCCATACTGAAATCACTGCTAGCATAGTAAGTAATATCAGTGAATGGACTCTTTTTTCTTCGAATAATAATTTTTTATTTTCAGAACGTAGATCATTCATTTGTTGATTGACTAAGAAATAAATTGCAAATGAACCAAGCAATATTATCGCAAATACATAAGATGCAAGTTCAAAACCAATAGGACTGGAATCAATAATGTACATCACACGTATGTATGGATCTTGGCTATCAGTGCCTAACCCATCCGCCGCAAAAGCATGTACAGATGCCCAAACACCATTGGCACGGGTCACCAAGGTTGCGTGTATTGCAAGTAATCCGGAAATCAATCCTAATGCAGGAGAAATTTTGATTGATGTGGAAACATTGGAGGTTGATCGTGCATGAATTATCAATAAAAGGGCAAACCATGGAAGGATAGAACCTGTTTCAACGGGATCCCAGGCCCAATAACCACCCCAATCAAGAACTGTATAAGCCCAAAGACCTCCAAGACCTATTCCAATTGTTCCAATCAAAAAAGCTGCTCTGGCCCAGTGTAACTGTAAGTCATGAATTTCCTTAGCAGATTTTTTGTGGATTACTCCAGACATCGCAACTGAAGCTGTAGCTATACAAAGTGCATAATATGAAAATACTACTGGGGGATGAATAACCATTAAATCAGTCTGTAATAAAGGATTCAATTCACTAGGTATGATTCCTTCAGAGGTAGCGAAAGGACCTAGGAACCAAGAAATAAACAGTATTCCCAATGTGAAACCATGCATTATACGAACATCATAATCTAATTCTTCATTATCGGTCATAAACCAAGTTACAATTGATATCAGAGCCGCAAACAGAAGCAAAGGTCCTGCTCGACCACCCCATACTGCGGAAATCCGATATAGAATCGGAAGGTCTGAACCTCCATATTCTGTGACTAATTTTAGAGAAGATGCGTCAATAATAAAGGCTAAGACAAGAAATAAGAATGGAGCATTCTGAGATAGAGCAGTTATGTTTTTGAATAATTTTAAACCTGCTTTTTCTGGCCTAATAATCTGATGCATACTCATCAGAATCCCAAATATGAGCAATATTTGCCCATAATAAGATAGGATGTAATCACCATCCATAATACTTAGCACGAGAATAACCAAAAGATAGCATTGCAGGTATTATTTTTCTTGCATAAAGTCCAGGTCTTCTGATTAATATTTTAAGACAAACTGCTAATTTACCATGAGGGCCCATGTTACTCATCTCGTCTGGAAAGCACTGAGCCATCAAAGACATATCATCATCTGATAAATCAAATAGTGCTGATTTACCACGTAGAATCTTAGAATAAGGAGGGAATTCTTTCTTCCATGACTTAGAATATTCTTCAAGTGAACTAGCAGATAAATCATCAGAAGCTATGGCTTTAGCAGCAGTTTCTGCAGCAAATACTGCTGATTTTAATGCTAGATGAGAACCTCCTTCAAATAAAGGGGAAGTAAATCCTGCAGCATCTCCAACGAGCATTAGACCATCTGCGTGAGTATTTTCATGAGGACCAGAAATTGGAATTGTTCCACCGAATGCAGGATTTCCTTTCTTCTTCCAAGGAGGTGCTACCTGTTCTAGATCTTTGAAATGAGTAGCTTCAATAAATTCATCCAAACCTTTCTTGGTTCGTGATTTGTCTTCACTAACTAAACCAACATTTGCTCTACCATCACATTTAGGAATCATCCACACATATCCCTTTTCAGCATATTTAGGCCAAATATAGAAATCTAGATAATCATCAGTTGGCACATCCAGCATCTCATACTGCATTCCTGCAATAACTTGTGGACGAGGGTTTAGCTCGAGTATCTTAGAACAAACTCCTGCAACTCCTGAAGCATCAATTACAATTTTAGCCTCAATTGGAAACTGTTCACCTTTACCTTCACAACGCCATCCAATAAATTTTTGACCATCAAACATTTTTTCCATACTTGTTAATTTGTGGTTTAGACTTAGAGTAGCACCTTGAGATACTGCTTCATCTGCAATCCATCTTTCGAAAAGATGCTTTTCTAGTACATAGCCCTCTTCAGTTAATTTCTTTTCAGTACCGTCTGGAAATATAACTCTGATTCCATGAACTCTCTTACTAATTACATGATCAGGTAAATCTAAATTTAGATTATCGCAAGCGACATCAGAAATACATTCTCCACAATGAACGGGAGTGCCNATTTCCTCATGATCTTCGATTAAAATTGTCGAAAGACCAGCTCTCGCACTGTGCAAAGCGGCGTTCCCACCACCAGGTCCAGCACCAATTACCAATACATCACAGGCGGTCACAGCCTCTCCCATGAGTATAGTCAGGAAGGCCATTAGTCAAAGAAACCGTCGGTCTAAAGGCCTATGATTACGAACGAACATATTCAACTAATAAGCGCGTCGAATAATGTATATGGCGTGGCGCGACCTCCGTGAGTATATCCTCAATTTGAGAGATTCTGACGAACTTATTCGTATCAGTCACCCTGTTGACTGCTATTTAGAAGCAGGTTGTATCGCTGACAAACTTGTAAAAAAAGGTGGTCCAGCAATTATTTTCGATCAACCACGTTTAGCGAATGGAGAAATTAGTAAATATCCTCTTGCAATGAATCTATTTGGAACTAGAGAAAGAACCAACAAAGCACTCGGAGTAAAAGATCCAAAAGAAATTGGAGAAACTATGGTTAATTTGATGAAACCTGATATCGGAGGCATCCTAAAAAAGCCTTGGACTGGTTTAGGGCTGGCCATGCAAGGGATGTCAATGGCACCAAAAAAAGTAAGGAAAGGTGCTTGTCAAGCAGTTGTTATTGAGAATCCAGATATGACTAAACTCCCTATACCTACTACATGGCCGATGGATGGTGGGCCATTCATCACATTGCCATTAGTTGTGACTAAGGATCCTAAAACTGGTCAGCATAATATGGGTATGTACAGAGGACAAATATTTGGAGAAAAAGAGATTGGACTTCATTGGCAGGCACATAAACATGCAGCAGATCATGCTGACGAAATTGGAAAAGAGAATCGTATGCCTGTTGCAATTTGCTTAGGTGGGCCTCCTCCAGTAATGTTTAGTGCGATTTCCCCACTACCAGATAATCTTTCAGAATATGAATTTGCAGGATTACTAAATGGAAGAAGGTTAAGAATTACAAAATGTCTAACTAATGACTTATGGGTCCCTTCAGAAGTTGATTTTGTAATAGAAGGATACACCATTCCAGGAGAAACTAGGACTGAAGGNCCATTTGGAGACCATTTTGGATATTACTGCTTAGAAGAAGAATACCCTGTAATGCATGTTACGGCAATCACTCATAGAAAGAATCCGACTATTCCGATGACTATAGTTGGAGTCCCACCAATGGAAGATGGATATCTGGGAGAAGCAATCGGTGACGCATTCCGTCCAGTACTACAATTTCAACACAGAGACGTAAAAGATCTCTTCTTACCTCTTGAAACGGGATTCCATAATCTTGCTATCGTGTCTTCTAAACAAAGATATCCTAGACAGGCAAGGAAAACTGCTCTAGGGTTAATGGGTGCTGGGCAAATGATGTTTNTAAAATCAATAATTGCAGTAGATGAAGATCATGATGTNAAAGATCTCGATGCACTTTTGAAAGCTGTTGATTATAATGTCAGAATACCTGAAGATTTGATAATTCTAGATGGAATGGTTGCAGATTCTTTAGCTCATGCATCCCCATGGCAGAACGTTCATTCAAAATTACTAATCGATGCTACAACACCAACTTCTAACGATCACAGAGCCAATGAACCCAAAATGATGGGATGTCCTGATTCTTTAGGTGTATCTGCATCCGGTGTTGAGGGTGTTACTAAAGCGAAAATGATGGCTTCATCAATGCTGGTAATAACTACTAATGTCGAAGGAGGCCCTCGNCCAGAATCTAGTATGGAGGAAGTAAATGAAGAAGGTGCAAAGGCTCAGAGAGAGCAGATAGCAAGAATTCGAGATGAAATATGGTCATTAGAATCGGCTAAAAATCTTAGATGGTTATTCATTACAGATGATGATGCAGATTTAGATGAAGAACATTGGAGAAGAAGACTTCTGTGGCAATTATTTTGTAGATTTGAAGTAGCAAGAGATTTCCATTTTGATAAGGAAAGGAAAAGAGTTGCTTGGGATGCAACTGCTCCTATACCATCGAATGAAGGGCCATTACCAGTGAGAAGATGGCCTGCAGTAACTTTACATGACCCTGAAATCGAAGAAAGGGTTGAAAAGTGGATGGAAAGAGAGGGTTTGTAATGGGAACGAAAGAAATCCTTGAGTTTGTAAAAATTGAACATACTCTATTTTCTCTACCTTTCGTGCTTATTGGATATATTCTCGCTCATGAACAATTTATTGATGAGCTTGAAACTCAGAAATTCGGTATCGATTTACTCTGGATTCTTGTAGCTGCAATTGGAGCTAGAGGGCTTGCAATGGCTCTTAATCGTATAATAGATCGTGACGTAGATGCTGAAAACCCACGTACAGCTAACCGACACTTAGTCTCTGGCTCAATGACTATGCAAACTGCATACTTACTTTCTATTGGGTTTCTTTCAATGCTTCTCTTAGGCGCCTGGCAATTAAATGAAGTAGCCTTGATGATGGCTTGGTTACCAGTTGCAGTATTCACAATATATCCATATGTCAAAAGATACTCTTGGCTCTGCCACCTATGGCTTGGAATTTGTCTAGGTTTAGCCCCAGCTGGTGCATGGCTAGCAGTTGCGGCAGACATCCATGGTTGGGGTGCAATAACTGATTATTTGTGGAGTCCTGAAATATTATTCATTTCTCTTGGAGTGATGTTTTGGATTACCGCTTTCGATATTAACTATGCGCGTATGGATGTAGAAAGCGATAGAGAAAATGGGATATATTCATTTCCAGCACGATTTGATGAGAATACAACCACAAGGACATCTGTACAATTAACTCTAGTTTGGTTCGCATGCTTTGCAATATCAGACCCAATGGATGAGCTTTGGTTTCTCGCTGCCGCCCTTACTATGGCATTAGCCAATATAGTAGTAATATTATCTAGGACCAAATTAGAAGACTTTCAAACTACCTTTTTCAGAGTTTCAATGTTAACAGGATGGGTACTTCTGGGCGCGATAATGCTAGAATAATCGGTTGGGTGTGCAATATATTTGTTTTGAAGTCTGACTATGGTACTGCCGGAGACCAAGAACAGGCAATTCAAGAATTAATTAATCAAATTAATCAAGGTCAAGAAAGATGCGTCTTAATGGGTGTTACAGGTTCAGGTAAAACATTTGCAATGGCTAATATTATCGAAAGATTACAAATTCCTACATTAATATTATCGCATAATAAGACTTTGGCGAGACAGTTATGGCAAGAAATGAGCGAATTATTTCCTAAAAATGCTGTAGAATATTTTGTAAGTTATTATGATTATTACCAGCCGGAAGCATATCTTCCAGGAAGAGACATGTATATCGACAAAGAATTACAGATGAATGAGAGNATTGAGCAAGAAAGATTCTCCACAGTTGCATCTTTAGTTAGTAGACCTGATGTAATTGCTGTAGGTACTGTTTCTGTCATTTATGGCCTTAATCCACCTGAAGTATTCCAACAATCACATGTTCGCCTAAGTGTAGGACAAGAAGCAGATCCTCAAGAGATTGTTAGAGAACTAGTTGCTTTACAGTATAGGAGAACTAATGGCGAAATAGTACGAGGTGACGTTCGACTTCGAGGAGAAGTTCTAGACGTTTGGATGCCGAGTAGAGACGACCCAATTCGAATTAGGTTTGGATGGGATGGAATAGAAAGAATACAGGTATGCGAAGCAGTTTCTTGGGAGCCGTTAGATGAAATAGAAGAAGCATGGATACATCCTAGAGAATTCTACATGACAAGCGAGGAGAAATTTGGTCAAGCAATTGAAGACATAGAAACAGAATTAGATCAAAGAATAGACCATTATCATTCAAAAGGAATGGAAATGGAAGCTCATAGAATAGAACAGAGGACAAAATTTGACCTAGAAATGTTAACTGAGATAGGGTCGTGTAAAGGAGTTGAAAATTACTCGAGACATTTTGATGGTAGAGAGAAAAACGAGAGGGCCTACTGTCTTCTTGATTTCTTCTCAACCTGCGCTGAACAATTTCATGGAGATCCAGAAAAATATCTTGTAATAATGGATGAAAGTCACGTCACATTACCTCAAGTTGGAGGAATGTATGGAGGTGACTATTCTCGAAAGAAAAATCTGATTGATCATGGTTTCCGACTCCCTTCAGCATTTGATAATAGGCCATTAAGAATTGATGAGTTTCAAGAGTTAATACCTCAAATGCTCTATGTTAGTGCAACACCAGGAGAAAGAGANTTAAGGCATCTAGCAGAGATAACTAAGCAGCCTATACCAGAAGGATTACTACATGTTCCAAGCAAAGGCGGAGGTGGAAAACCGGATATTGAGAAAAGAAAGAAAAGAGCCTTTCTTGCAGAGACTATGCAGTCTATTAATGGAGTCGTACAAATGGAAATACGACCCACTGGGCTATTAGATCCAGTAATTGAAGTTAGNCCAACAGAAGGTCAAATTCAAGATCTNGAAGATGAAATTCGCTTACGTATTGAATCGAANGAACGAGTTCTGGTTACTGTGATGACAATTAAGTTCGCAGAAGAAGTTGCAGAATATCTCAATCGTAACGGATTCAAGGCTCATCATCTACATAGTGAGATTGATACACTAGAGAGAACTGAAATTATCAAAGCACTCAGATTGGGGCATATCGATATTATAGTTGGAATAAATCTTCTAAGAGAAGGATTAGATATTCCTGAAGTTAGCTTAGTGGCTATATTTGATGCAGATAAAGAAGGTTTCTTGAGGAATGAACGTTCACTACTACAAACTATAGGTAGGGCATCAAGAAACCAAAATGGCAGNGTCATTCTATACGCAGATTCAATATCAGCAGCGATGGAAGCATCAATTAAACAAACAATTGAGAGAAGGAAAAGACAAAATAATTACAATGAAGAAAATCAAATAACTCCTCAAACGATAAAAAAAGCGATGCCTGTGATGAATTCTGAAACTGGAGATTTAATGGCAGGTGTTGCAGGAAAGGGAGTTGGGGGTGGAAGAAGATTAGTTGCTAAGAAACCTGGGAAAAAGGGAGTTGAGGGTTTAGCGAAAAAATTCTCTCTGGGAGCAGCAGCATGGAATACTACTGGTTCAGTTTTAGATAACATTAGTCAACCAGATTGGAATGATGAAAGTAATACTTTGGTAGACGAAAATATGGAGCAGTCTGTCGAAAATAATGATGACAGAATCAAACTAATAAATAGGATGGAAAGAGAAATGAAGGCTGCAGCCGCGAGACTTGATTTCGAAAGGGCAGCACAATTAAGAGACCGAATTTATCAATTAGAGAATCCGACTAATTGAATACGAAAGTGTTTTTCGAAAGACTTGTGTCTACCTACTCACGTGATGATTTTAGTGCGCCAGTTGAGGACTATAACTTCTCAAAAATAGATGACGTACACTCACTAATTAATCAGATGTCAAGGGCAGGAGGATTTACTGCAACAAAACTTGCTCATGCGCGAGATATACTGAAAATGAGTATCGAAAAGACAGATGAAAAAGGAGTTCTAAACTGGCTTTCTTTCCCTGCTTGCTTGTGTGCAACGGGAACTAGAGGATTTTTCTTAGAAGCAATAAAGCGTAAGTCGTTCAATGTGATAATTACAACTTGTGGAACTTTAGATCACGATATCGCTAGAACGTATCAAGACTATTTTCATGGAGACTTCAGTCTTGATGATATCGCATTAGGAGAGGAAGGATTGAATCGATTGGGTAATGTAATTGTTCCAAACGAATGTTATGGAGATATTTTAGAGAAAAGAGTCTTACCTTGGTTAGAAGAGATTGAAACAGAAAGAAAAGAGAAATTTCCAGATAATCCATGGTTAGGATTTGGTTCCGTTGAATTATGTTGGGCTATGGGAGATAGAATTCAAGATGAGACATCATTACTTTATTGGGTTGCAAAACATAGAATCCCGATGGTAATCCCTGGACTTTCAGATGGCTCGATTGGAGCTCAGCTTTTCATGCACAGACAAAAGAATCCTAATTTCATGGTTGATTTCTTGGCAGATGAACAAATATTATCCGATTTAACTTGGACAGCTGAAGAATCACACGCACTAATGGTTGGAGGTGGAATATCCAAACATCATGTAATCTGGTGGAATCAATATAGAGATGGTCTAGATTCTGCTGTAGGAATCACAACCGCGCCCGAACACGATGGTTCGTTATCGGGTGCTCGGCTCAAAGAAGCTATATCTTGGGGAAAAATACGTCCTGAAGCGCCGCAAGTAGTAGTAGAAGGTGATGCAAGTGTGTTATTGCCCCTTTTAGGTGCTGATTTATTCAGAAATTAGCATTTTTTCTTGCTTTTTAAGCGTAAAACGGCTATTTCTAAAATGCTTGAATAATAGCGATTTCAAGCATTGAGGGGCACAATGGCTAAGAACGGACATAGATGCCGGCTTTTCTATGTCCGTTGAATCGATGGTACAAGGAATGATAGATGCACTAACAGAAGCTATGGGAGATGCTGCAAAGCACGACAAGGGTAACGCCGCTGCTGGCACCCGTGTTCGTAAGGCTATGCAAGCTGCAAAGGCAACAGCACAAGATGTTCGTGCTAAAGTCCAAGCAGATAAGAACAACTGAGTTCGTTAATACGATCTCTAAGTCTTATGACTCTGGCTCTGACTGGAATTTAGCGTAAGCAAGAAATTCCATCAAGGCCACACGCATTGGGGTTAAAGGCCTCCAACCTTCTTCTCTACCTGCATTTTGCATTGCTTCATGCAGAGGTTTTAGATCAGGCCGGAGCCTTTTCCCTTCGTATTGAATAGCTGCCGGACTTGGTATGCCAGAAAGTGATTCTACCGTATGAGAATTTGTGATAGCATTAGTAAATCGATGCCATAATAAATTTATTTCAGAAATCACTGCATCAGGAGTCCAGGCTCTTCTACCACACAAATCAATCACTCCTTGTGCGAAAGCATCAGTATCTGCCATAACCAATAATGAAACTGCATCGGTAGTATCTCGAATATGTACCCAATGCTTAGGTTTTATCTCAGGAGTCAGGTCTAATGACTCGACCCTAATCCACTCGACCCAATCTTCAACATCAATGGGACCCCAGCCTTGACTGCCTTCAGGTATCATCAAATCATGGATTCTAATAATAAGACCAGCATTTTTAATTTGATCTAAATTACCACTACGTGGATCGTCATTTTCTGCAATAATCGCTACATCGACTAAATCATTTGTAGCGTATTGGCCAAGTCCTACTGTAATATCTGCATCATCTGAATCATGAGTAAATATAGCACCGGCCCTCTCCAGCCTATCCTTTAATGCAAGAAAGAAATTATCTTTCTCTCCTAGAAGAACAATCTTCTTCGACATACAGCACCTAAACTTGGCGAGTAGGGTCTAAAGTATCATACTGCCGCAAGAAGTTCTTTTTCAGCAAAAGCAATCAAACAATCTCTGACAACATCGATTACTAAATCTATTTCTTTAGAAGTAATACCAAAATGAGGTGTGAAACGTAATGCATTTTGACCACCATGGATAACTCCAAGACCATTTATTCTGCACCATTCTTCTACACAATCAAATCCTACAACAGGTAATCTCTCTGGATCAAGCTCAGCGCATAAAAGAAGACCTGAACCTTGGACTAGATGTATATCATTTGGAAATTCATGCTTCAATACATTGAGCTTCTCGACAAATTCTTCGCCTCTTTCGAGAATATTTGCACGCATTTCAGGAGTTACCTTACTCAAAACTTCAACTGCAGTTTCAAGAGCACGGGGGTTAGTCGTCATAGTATTTCCATAAATCCCTACTACATACAATTCAGCTGCACGTTCGGACAATCCAAGGACTGAAAGAGGATACTGACCTGCATTTAGAGCTTTAGACCAAGTTTCTAGATCGGGAACTTCAGCAGTTTGGAAACCAGGATAGTCAACAATTGAGAGACATCCTTTACCACGGAATCCTGCCTGGATTGAATCAACAAGCAACATACTCCCATGCTCAGTTGTTAATCTACGCGCTTCATCGTAGAATTCTCGGCTGATATCTTGCCCTGGTGAGCCTTCTCCTTGCACTGGCTCCAAAGCCATTAGTTCAATGAAGAAACCTTCTGAATCTGCTCTCTGAAATGCTGATTGTAAGTCTGCAATATTATTTGGCTCAACAATAATTATACTCTCACGATCACGGAAAGTTGCAAGATTTTTGATATATTTTGTTTTACAAGAATCTGAAATTGTCGCAGGTCTCTGTGTGCGCCCNTGGAATGCTTGCTTCAAAGCAATCTTCTTGATTGGTTTTCCTTCATAACGCCCTCCATGGCCTGTCATTTGCTGTGCGTTAACGTCAGCAATCCTCATGCCTATTGTTACAGATTCGGAACCACTATTCATACAAACAAATTTTGAGAATGGACATTCACCGCGAGAATAACCTACTTCTTTACGAAGTGCCGCTGCAAGTCTCTTTTGACTGAATGATGCTGTCATTATGTTGGCCATAACCCAATTTTTTGACATAACGCCAATTATATCGTCTGGTCCGTGACCTCCTCCGAGCATACCATACCCTCCATTATCATGCAATACGGCACCATGAGATGTTACAATCCANGGACCACGCGCTGCAATTGCAACATACGGATTTACAGTAGCGGGATTGTAAAAGTTGATGTAATCTGATTGTAAATGTGTGATTAAATCGGATTCATCCATCATCATGTACTCAGAACCAAACTCATCGAGATGTTGGTGATGAATTTGTGAGGCTTCTGAAACTGCCCGNATTAAACTTGGATCATCGTTTGCAAAACTGGTAACGATTTCGTCTTTCAAACCTACAGTTTGTTGATTTCCAGTATTGGCGCGGATTTCCGCCAGTTGAGCGAGTACATCTGACATGAACTTCGGACGAAGGTGACACTCATCAATATATGCCGTATTAGATTGAAATATTGTTCTTTAAATTGATTTTAAATTAATCGAAATATTGGAAAAAGTCAATTTCTGATAATCATACATAAAATTAAACTAACTTTAGTTTTTCAATTGAAATTTTTAATTATAACTAAAAAAATCAATTGGATTATCAGTCTTAACTAGCGCATAGTATAAGTGCTAATTCCACGACTCAGACTCAGGAGACACGCGACGGGATGCACCACTCCAACAATTGAGGAACAAATATGAACGAAGAAATAAGAATACAAGAGCTACTACAAAGAGACGTATATGTGGGAGAAACATTGGTTGGGACGATCACAGGAGAAAGATTCCATCCAAGAGACGAATGTGTACAATCAGTGAGGATTCAAGTGACTGACGATGTCGCTGGAGAATACATGAGAAAACCTGCAGAATATGCACCACTCTCGAAAGAATTGGTCCACAGTGTCAGACCAGATGGTAGCGTAAAACTAACTAAATCTATTCGAGAATTACAAAGAAGATGGAGAAATACAGTTAGAATCAATGAAAAACTCTACGCNCCAGATGAATTAATGGATAGAGCAGTATTAGATAATGATGGTATTGACATCGGTAATGTAATTGAAATGAAGAAAACAAAAAGAACATTCAAGGGAGTCGTAGTAAAAACGCACTTTACAGTGAGAGACAGATACAACCTTCCAGAAACTATCGTAGTGCCTGTAGCCCAATTAGGCCGAACTACTGCTCGTTTAGACGAGGTTATACTAAGATGCTCTACAAAGCGCCTAGTAACCCTGCCTACATACCTCAAACTAAATGATCCAAATTTTGAAGAAGAGTGATTATTGGCCATTTATGGCAATATAGTATCCACTGAAAGAAATAATGGTGGGCATGACAGGATTTGAACCTGTGGCCTCCCCGTTATCAGCGGGGTGCTCCAGCCAAACTAAGCTACACGCCCTAAAGCAGAGTCGGCGAAATCAAGTCCTATTTTGAAGATGTCCCTTGTCTAATCATAGGTTTCTATCACTAACTTGTTCATTTTATTTGCGGCAGAGTCATGAAGTACCGGCTTGTCCAGTGGCTTACACATGGTGGTCGTGAGTGGTTCTTCGGGCCGTGATGTAGCAGAAGCCCTGGCTCCATTGTTAGGCATGCAGTACGTCGAACTCGTTACTCGAAGATTCCCTGATAGTGAAGGATATGTGCGTGTCCCAGAGGAAGCAATAGACGTAATTCGTTCAGAACCTGTGATTTTAGTCTCAAATACATATCCAGATTCTGGAATTCTTCAAACTATTCTACTTCTGGAAGCGATCGGGGACATCCGGAAAGGAGACCTAGAAAATCTGAAGGGCATTGAACCACAAAGTATGCCAGATGTAGGTCCTGGTGTTTATCTGGCAATACCTTACTATGGTTATTCAAGACAAGATAAACGCTTCTCAAAGGGAGAAGTCATCTCTGCTAAAGTAATTGCAGAACTATTTGCAAGAAGTTGTGACGGCATGGCAATTCTAGATTTACACGCACCTGCTGTTCTCGAAGATATGGACTTTCCTGTCAAGTTCGTTAGCGCTATGCCGGAAGTTGCNGAAAGACTTGCAAATGTCGTCAAACCTGATTTCATACTAAGTCCAGATAAAGGAGCCATTAGTAGAGCAACAGAAGTTGCTAATCTTATAGGATGTGAATTTAGTTATCTAGAGAAAACAAGAATAGATGCACATACCATAGAGCATACACCAAAAGATCTCGATGTCAATGGAAAGGTCGTGGCGATAGTCGACGACATGATTAGTACTGGCGGAACAATTTGTAGAGCAAGTGATGCTTTGCGCCGCCAAGGAGCAAAAGAAGTTCATGCAGCTTGCACTCATGGATTATTTACTGGCGGAGCGATATCTCGCTTAGCAAACCACGTGGATGGGGTACACAGTACCGATTCACTACCAAATCCAAGAGCGGTTGTGAGCGCTGCACCAGCATTAGCTAGAGGATTAAAGGAACTATTAGAGTGAACTTTCGATTGCCAAAATTTCATTAATTTCGAACAATCATTCGTGTGTTTATTATCCGTTCCGTTTATATGACCCACGTCCTGCGCCGACTTACCCCAACATGAGGAGTCGTTCCAATGAGTGTACATATAGCGTTTGAAACCCCACAAGACGTACAAGAGCAAGTCTATGAGATGGTAAAATCTCTAGGTAAAGATGGTAGAGGGCGCCTAAAGAAAGGCGCTAACGAAGTTACCAAGGCTGCAGAGCGCGGTACTGCTCAAATGATTGTAATGGCTGAGAACGTTAATCCTGGAGAACTTCTAGCGCACATCCCTATGATTTGCAAGGAGAAGTCAATACCATTCATTTACGTAAACGATCAAGCATACTTAGCAGAAGCTGCTGGTATGACTACTGGAACACGTACTGCAGCGATTGCAGTTATGTCCGTAGAAAAAGATGGAATGGACAGATTCAATGAAGTCAAGTCTCACTACGAGACAATGACTGCGTGAATTTTCTAAAGGATAACTGGAGGAAAAAAATATGGCAGTAGAATCATGGCCAGCAGAGGTCGTAGAAATTGTCGGCCGTACCGGTATGACTGGTGAAGCAACTCAAGTTAAGGTCCGTGTAGATGACTCAAACAATCCACGTGATATTGGACGTATTATTTCTCGTAACGTAGTCGGACCGGTCCGTGTTGGAGATATTTTGATGTTAAGAGATACAGGTCGTGAAGCACGACGTCTAGGACGCTGAGGTGAATTAAGATGCCAGAGCGTAGAATATGCAGTTTCTCACACGAAGAGATTGAACCAGGTACAGGCATTATGTTTGTCAAGAGAGATGGTTCAGTACTTTGGTTCAAGGACAGTAAAGCTCGAAAGAACATGCTGAAACTAGGCCGCAACCCACGAAGAATGAAG
>JGI24928J39210_1000102_pt1 | contig 15715 bp, 15 predicted proteins | sample AOAMet2_C43A7_35_2_FD_39210 | JGI IMG/M metagenome (IMG submission 39210) | reverse complement strand
CTTGGCATTTCGCTGGATACAGATACGCTCATGATTGCACCTTTAATTATTGGTATTGCGGTCGATGATACAATTCACTTTATTAGTCATTACAGAATGTCACTCGCTCAAAACCACAACATGAAAATTGCGTTGGTTGAAACCATTAAAGAGGTTGGACAGGCGGTTACGTTTACAACGCTCATATTGGGTTGCGGGTTTTTTATGCTAACCTTTAGTGACTATTTAGGATTAGCTAAAATAGGAGGCTTTGGCTCCTTAGCGATTTTTGTAGCGCTGTTATGTGACTTGTTGTTTTTCCCTGCACTGATAATGATATTTAAGCCCAAATTTGGCCAGAAAGATGTCGATGATAATTTAAACTTTATAGAGGTTTCAAAATGAATAAAACAGTAAGAAATGATTTGAACTTAAAACTGCTCATGTTAAGTTTTTGTGTAGCATTTTTTAGTCTAAATGTCAGTGCTGATAGTGATATGAGCGCTAGAGAAATCATGGAAAGGGTTGACGAAGAGTCCAGAAAATCGACAGACTCTGCGTTCACTAGAATGAAGTTAACGACTTGTAAATATGGCAAAAAGGATGGCAAGATTAAGTGTGCTGAAAAGCCTCGTGTTAAATTAGTCGAGAATGCACAAATCAATACTGGCATTGATGACAAGGACACCAAGAGTGTCGCAATCATTCTTGAGCCAGCAAGTGAGAGGGGAATTGGAATGCTCTCTTACAGCTATGATGACAGTGACAGAGATAATGAGACTTGGCTCTATTTGTCTGCGCTTGGAAAGGTGAAGAGAATAAGTGTCAGAAATAGTGATGATGAGGAGACTGAGTCAGCTAGTATTTTCGGAACTGAAATGACAACAGAAGATCAGGAGTCTGGAAAGCTCGATGACTATACCTATGAATTACTAGAGCAAGGTAAGTTTAGAGGTCGTGATGTTGCCGTCGTTGAGTCTATACCAAAGCCTCATCGACTCAGTAAAAGTAGTTATGGAAAAACTCAGAGTTGGGTAGATACCGAAAGATTCATTACCTTGAAGGTTCAAATGTTTGATAAGAACTCCAATCCTATTAAAAAGCTTGAGGTAGGTAAAGTTGAAAAAATTAATGATGTTTGGATGGGTAGAAGTTTGACATTTTTTAATACTGTCAGTAACAGGCTAACCAACATGAAGCTTGAGGCTATCAATTTTGATATGGACATTAAAGAGGATTTTTTAACTCAGAGAGCTCTTACTGATCAGGCCTTCAGAGAGAAATATCTGAAAGATCTTCGCAAACAGGCCAAATAAATCGTAAGATGTTAAATAGTGTTCTAAGACAATTAATATTTGTAATATTTGGCTTTACCTTCCTAATGAATGTAAATGCAGACGACTCATTTTTTGATGACGATATTGTTTTTGATGAGTCTGAAGGAGATTTTGATGAGTGGTCTGATGATAGTGATATCTTTGGAGAAGAAACTGCTATTGAAGAAAAGAGATTAGCTTGGCTAGATCTTGGAGTGACTCAGAAGTGGGGCTTTAATCCTGCGAGTGATTACAGCACCACTGAAGAAAGAACAGAGATTACGCTCGGAACTAGTGGGAGTGTCTCTGATTCAGGCTATGGAGAGGTTGAATTAAAGGCAACAAAATATTGGCCAAGTGATAGCAATTATTCAACTGAAAAAAGCGATTTAGAGGTTGAGCAGGCTTTTTTACAGTTTAGTTTTGATGACTGGAGCACTAAGATAGGTAAATATACCATTGGATGGGGAGAGCTCGAAGGTGGAGCACTTGATGTTGTTAATCCTTCTGGAGGATTAACAGATCCTTCCATGATTACTCAGTGGTTTTTGAGTGCAACACGTTATTTTGATCATAGTGATTTAAGTTTTTTTTACAACACGAATCCAAAAGTTTCGAAGAGTAGTCTCCTTATTCTGAAAAATGATACCTATGATGAATTTGGAATGCGATACGGCATTAGCAGTGAGGGGAGTGATATGGCATTTTATATGGGTCAACTAGTGCCCAATGATGCGCTGACTAATCTTACTGATGGACTGGTTTATGCAACTCCTTATCAATTAATAGGTTTTGGAATGAACAAGGCTTTTGATGACTTCTTGCTTAAATTTGATATTGCCCTCAAGAATAATGTTCAGCACAATCGAACAGGACAATTTATTAAAGTAGATCGGGTTGATTGGGACTTGGCATTTGATATTCAGAACGATGATAGGCAGTGGCTTATATCTATTAATTCTCAGTATCTTTTGGATTATGCTAATGATTATTTAACGCCTTCAATTTTAGGTGTTGGTGTTGGCGCAAAACGAAATAATATGAGCTACATGGCCAGTGTCAGTGATAAGTTTGGAGATTCTGATTGGAAATGGGGATTATCAAATGTCATATCTTCAAATAATGACCTAAATCTCAGCTCAGCAACTCTAGATTGGGACATTAATGATCAGTGGCAAGCTTCTTTTAGTGGGACCTATATCGATGCTAAAGATAATCGTGCTTTTGCTGCATTAGATGATTATCAGAGGGTTAATTTAGAAATTAAGTATCAATATTAAGATACAGTGGCCTTAAGTTAATAGGAAAGACTGTTGCAATACTATAAAGGCCTTATCCAGAGTGGTACATAGTATAATTTACGCATAATAATTTAACTTAACATCATGTTAGAGAGTAAGCTTTTAAGAGGGAATATTGGTTTTGTTGTTGAGCAGCTCAAAAGAAGAAATTTTTCTTTTGATGTTGATGAATACAATGAACTTGAAAATCAAAGAAAAATCACCCAAGTTCAAACTCAAGAATTACAAAATTTACGAAACACCAAATCAAAGTCTATCGGACAAGCAAAGGCTAGTGGGGAGAATATTGAGCCACTTTTGGAAGAGGTTTCAGAGCTTGGTGATAAACTTAATAGTGCTAAAGATCAATTACAGGAAATCCAGTCAAAGATTAACGAGATAGTTTTATCGATACCTAATATTCCTCACACTTCAGTTCCAGAGGGTAACTCTGAAGATGACAATGATGAGGTTTTCAGCTGGCCAGAAAAGGGACCAGCAACATTAGACTTTGAACCTAAGGATCATGTTGATATTGGTGAAATGCATGGAATAGACTTTGCTGCTGCAGCTAAGATTTCGGGTTCAAGGTTTGTAGTTATTACTGGTAAGCTTGCAAAACTTCAACGCGCTTTAACTCAGTTCATGCTGGATCATCATACTGAAAAAAATGGATATACAGAGACTTATGCCCCCTATCTAGTTAATTCAGACTCCCTAATGGGTACTGGCCAATTACCTAAATTTGAGGCAGATTTATTCAAAACTCATCTGCATGGTGAGGAGGGAGAAGCAAGAGCTTTGTACTTGATACCTACAGCTGAGGTTCCTGTGACAAATCTTGTTAGAGATTCAATCTTGAAAGCATCTGACTTGCCAGTCAAATTTGTTGCTCATACACCTTGTTTTCGATCAGAGGCTGGCTCCTATGGAAAAGATACTAGAGGATTAATACGCCAACATCAGTTCGAAAAAGTTGAGCTAGTGCAAATTTCAAAACCCTCTGAATCATACAAAATTCTTGAAGAGTTGACAAGTGATGCTGAGGGCATTTTGCAGTTATTAGGTCTTCCATATCGCAAAGTAGTTCTTTGTTCAGGTGACCTCGGTTTCTCATCAGCAAAAACTTATGACTTAGAGGTATGGCTACCAGGTCAAAATGCCTATCGTGAAATTTCTTCTTGTTCTTGTTTTGAGGCTTTCCAGGCCAGAAGAATGCAGCTCAGATGGAAGAACCCTGAAACGAATGAGACTGAGTTTTTACATACACTCAATGGATCTGGCCTTGCAGTTGGCAGAACATTGGTTGCAGTGATTGAAAATTATCAAAATGCTGATGGAAGTATAACCATACCAAAAGTCTTACAGGGCTACATGAAAGGCCTAACTAAGATAAAATAACCCCTTTACAATTTTTGGAGCGAAAAATGAATTTACCACCAGAACTCTTTCTGATAGCAATGTTTGTGCTGATGTATTTTTTACTTATCAGACCACAACAAAAAAGAGCCAAAGATCATAAAAACCTTCTAAAAGCTTTGAAGAAAGGCGATGAAGTTGTAACGAATGGTGGAATTATTGGAAAAATTAGTGCTGTCGACGAGTCTTTTGCTGAATTGGAAATTGCCTCGGGTGTCTCAGTAAAAGTTCAAAAGCAAGGTATTAACCAAAAAATGCCTAAAGGAAGTGTCAAGCCAATGACTAAGTCTAGCTCAAAAGCTAAGTCTAGCTCAAAAGCTAAATCAATCGAGAAAAAAGAAAAATAACTATAAATAAGTTTCTATGAATCATTACGCAGGATGGAAAAATGCACTTATCGTATTTTTCCTTTTCATCTCAACTCTCTACGCTATTCCTAATCTTTATGGGTCGGATTTAGCGATCCAAATTACCGGTACTGGTGACTATGTAGTTCAAGAAAAAGATCTGAAAAGCATAAATGAGACACTTTCTGAGAATAGTGTTGACTATAAATCTGCAACAATTGAAAATAATAATGTTCTAATTAGGTTTAGTGATTCAAAGTCTCAATTAACCTCTAAAGCTCTGTTGAAGGATTCATTGAATAGGAATTATGTTGTTGCGCTTAATCTTGCGCCTTCAATTCCACAATGGCTCTCAAGTTTAGGTGGCAGGGCAATGTCTCTAGGGCTTGACTTGAGAGGTGGTGTTCATTTTCTACTTGAGGTCGATATGAATGCAGTTACTGCAATGGCTATGGATCGTTATTACAACGAATTAAGAACAACTCTTCGTGAGGATAAGCTTTATAAAAAAATTCGTAAAGATGAAGATATTCTTGTAGTTAGCTTTAAAACTGAAGAACTTAAGAATGAAGCAAAAAAGGTTATAAAAAGCGATTTACCTGATTTGATTATTGCGGAAGGAAGCGAGCAAGCATTAGAGCTTGGTCTTGAAATTTCTTCAAGTGCACAAGCAGCTGCAAAACTAAGTGCATTAAAACAAAATATAACAACACTAAGAAATCGTGTTAATGAGTTAGGTGTCGCTGAACCAATCATTCAACAACAAGGTACAGAGAGAATTGTTGTCCAATTGCCAGGCGTTCAGGATACAGCAAGAGCCAAAGAAATCTTAGGTGCAGTTGCAACTATCGAGTTTAGAATGGTCGATGAGAAAAATGATGTACAAACTGCTATTCAGTCCGGAAAAACGCCGGCTGGATCAAAAATATATAAATTTAAAGATGGTCGACCTTTGCTTCTGAAAACTAACGTCATAACCACTGGTGAAAACATAGTTGACGCTTCATCAAGTATGGATGAGAACAATCAGCCCAGTGTCAGTATAGTTCTGGATAGTTCTGGTGGAAGATCGATGTTAGATACTACCAAGGAGTTTATTGGTTACAGAATGGCGGTAGTATTTATTGAAAATAAAGTTGAAACTGTTTTAGAGGATGGTATCGCTGTCAAAAAGCGTAGCAAAACTCAGGATATTATTAATGCTGCGACTATACAAGGAACTTTCTCTAACAGATTTCAAATTACTGGCTTAGATAGCTCTAGAGAGGCTACAAATCTTGCTCTTCTCTTGAGGGCTGGTTCACTTTCAGCGCCAGTTGAAATTATTGAAGAGAGAACAATAGGCCCAAGTTTGGGTGCAGATAACATTCAAAAAGGCCTTATTTCTGTTCTTGTTGGTTTTGCTTTAGTATTAGTTTTCATGGGATGGCGCTATCGCGTTTTTGGCCTTGTTGCAAATCTAGCATTGACAATAAATTTGATTACAATAGTATCTATCTTATCCTTAATCCAGGCAACCCTTACTCTGCCTGGTATAGCCGGAATTGTTTTAACTGTTGGTATGGCAGTAGATGCTAACGTATTAATCTTTGAGCGAGTAAAGGAAGAACTGAAGGCTACAAAAAATATACAAAAGGCTATATCTGCAGGCTATGAAAAGGCACTGCTAACAATTGCAGATGCCAACATCACCACGTTAATAGCGTCCATAGTATTATTTAGTTTTGGCACTGGAGCAATTAAAGGCTTTGCTGTAACGCTATCGATTGGAATTATTACATCGATGTTTACTGCCATTATTGTTTCCAGAGCAGTGATAAATATTATTTATGGCGGTAAAAAAATTGAGGAGTTGGCAATATGAGTCTTAGATCATTAAATATTCCTGTGATTGACTTTGTTGGCAAGCGGAAGTTTGCAATGATTTTTTCTGCAGTCTTATTAGTTTTGTCTATTGCTTCTATAAGCTTTCAAGGCCTAAAGTTTGGAATTGACTTTACAGGTGGAACATTAATAGAGTTAGGCTATGAAAAAACAGCNGACCTTGAAGATATCCGTTTAAAACTTTCAGAGGGTGATTTTAAGGGAACTAATGTTCAATATTTTGGTTCAGATACAGAGGTGCTGATTCAACTTGAGCCTCAGGAGGTCTCAAGTGCAAAGCTTAGCTCTTCAATCATCAGAATGCTTGGTGATGGTATTGATGTAAGAAGGGTAGAGTTTGTAGGTCCCAAAGTTGGCGAAGAATTAACAAATGACGGTGGCCTAGCAATGCTTTATGCGCTAATAGGTATTCTGATTTATGTTGCATTTAGATTTGAATATAGATTTGCTTTAGGCTCTATAGCGGCCCTTGTTCATGATGTGATAATTACGTTAGGTATTTTTTCAATTTTACAAATTGAATTTGACTTGACTGTTTTGGCAGCAATTCTTGCTGTAATTGGTTACTCTCTTAATGACACCATTGTTGTGTTCGATAGAATTAGAGAAAATTTTCTCTCTACACGCCAAGTTGAGGCTGAGCCTATCATCAACGAAGCTCTTAATCAAACGCTATCGCGAACATTGATGACCTCACTGACGACTTTGTTGGTTCTTCTAGCATTATTTTATTTAGGTGGCGAAGTGATTCATAGTTTCGCAGGCGCATTATTGATTGGAGTTATTATTGGTACTTATTCATCAATATATGTTGCAAGTTCAATGATCCTTGCGCTCGGAATTTCGAAGGAAGATATGCTTCCTTCAGAAAAAGAGAAAAAAGAGATCGACGCTAGACCTTAATTATTTTGAATCGCTAAACTTTTCAAAAACTAGACACGCATTTGTGCCACCAAAGCCGAAGCTGTTTGAAAGTATTCGATTCAGTTTAATATTTTTGGTCTCAGTTACAATGGGCATTCCTTTCGCCTCATCGTCAAGATTTTCAATATTAACCGACTCGGCAACAAAGTCATTTTGAAGCATTAAAAGTGAGTAGATTGATTCGTTCACACCAGCTGCGCCTAATGCGTGACCCGATAAGGATTTTGTAGATCCAATAAGTGGTATTGTGCTATCACCAAATACTTCCTTTATTGCACCTAGTTCTTTAACATCTCCTACAGGAGTCGACGTTCCGTGAGCATTAATATAATCAATTGGTCCTTTAATTCCATTAATTGCAATTTCCATACATCTTTTTGCACCTTCACCAGAGGGCGCCACCATATCATAGCCATCAGAGGTTGCGCCATAGCCAACTAGTTCAGCAATGATATTTGCTCCTCTTGCTTGTGCATGATCCAAGGATTCAAGTACAAGAGCACCTCCACCGCCTGAAATAACAAATCCATCACGATCGGCGTCAAATGCGCGTGAGGCTTTATTAGGAGAGTCATTATATTTTGAAGAAAGAGCTCCCATGGCATCAAACAACATAGTAAGAGACCAGTCCAACTCTTCACCACCACCTGCAAAAACAACATCTTGTTTCCCAAGTTGAATTTGTTCCATCGCATTACCAATACAGTGGGCACTAGTTGAACAAGCTGAGCTGATAGAGTAATTAATACCTTTAATCTTAAATAACGTTGATAGGCATGCAGATGTTGTAGAGCCCATTGTCCTTGGAACACGATATGGCCCAACTCTCTTAATACCTCTGTCTCTCAAAATATCAGCTGACTCAACAATATTTTGGTTTGAAGCACCACCAGATCCCATAATTAAACCAGTTCTCTCGTGCGAAACCATCTCTGGGCTAAGTCCAGATTCTTTAATGGCTTCGTCAAGCGCTAAGGCATTATATATAGCTGCATCGGCCATAAAGCGAAGCATTTTTCGATCTATTACATCACTTGTATCAATTTCAGGAATAGAGCCATGAACATGGGATCTTAAACCCATTTCTGAATATTTTTCACTAAACTCAATTCCGGTTTTTGCAGACTTAAGGGATTCTAATACTTCAGACTTATTTATGCCTAAGCTACTAACAATACCCATACCAGTGACAACAACTCTATTCATCAGAATGCTGAAGTATCAGTAAACAATCCAACTCTTAGATTGGTTGCCTCGTAAATGGTTTTTCCATCAACTTCCATCGTGGCATCAGCTATACCCATATATAGTTTTCTTGCGATAACNCGTGAAAGGCTAATGTTATAGGTGACTTTTTTGCTTGTAGGCAATACTTGGCCTGTGAATTTCACTTGTCCAGAGCCAAGTGCACGCCCTCTGCCTGGACCCCCTAGCCATCCGAGATAAAACCCAACCAATTGCCACATAGCATCAACACCAAGACAACCAGGCATGACTGGATCTTCATTAAAGTGGCAATCAAAAAACCATAAATCTTTATGAATATCAAGTTCAGCAGTCATTCCTCCCTTGCCATAATCTCCACCATTTTCATTAATCTCAGTAATACGATCAAACATTAACATGGGTGGTTGTGGTAGTTGAGCATTTCCAGGTCCAAACAATTCTCCTTTGCCACAAAGGATTAAATCTTCATAAGAGTAGCTATTTTGCTTCATAGAATTTGAAATATCTTGTTTTGAATGAATTTTAACATAGTTGAATTACGCTTAAAATTCAACTTAAGGCTTAAGGTCAGCAATAATATCTTCAACATTTTCTAATCCAACTGAAATACGAATTAGGTTTTCAGTGATATGCGTTTGTTTTTTTTCATCATCACTAAGCCTAACATGAGTCGTGGATGAAGGATGAGTAATAGTCGTTTTTGTATCACCCAGGTTTGCAGTGATTGAAATCATTTTAGTNTTATTAATGAGTTTAAAAGCCTCTTTTCTGCCACCCTTGACCTGAAACGAGACAATTCCTCCAAAACCTGACTGCTGTTTTGAAGCAATCTCATGATGTGGATGGTTATTTAGGCCGACGTAGTGAACTTGTTCAACAAATGCTTGACTCTCTAGCCAGCTTGCAAGTGTCATCGCACTTTCACAGTGTGCCCTCATTCTAAGATTAAGTGTTTCAAGGCCCTTTAGAACAATCCAAGCATTAAAGGCACTTAAGGTAGGTCCAGTACTTCTCGTAAATGAGCTAATATCATCAATAATTGAGGCTTTGCCTGCAACCGCACCAGCAAGGCATCTTCCTTGGCCATCAATATATTTGGTTGCTGAATGAATCACTAGATCTGCACCCAAAGATAAAGGTTTTTGAAGAGCTGGCGACATAATACAGTTGTCAACTGCTAAAACAATATTATTACTTTTTGCAATAGACGAGAGTTTTTTGATGTCTACCACTTCACCTAAGGGGTTTGAAGGAGTTTCTAGCAGAAACAATTTTGTATTTGTTTGAACACTTGAGGCCCAATCATCAAGATTTGGTAGATCAACAAATGTGACTTTGATTTCAAATTTTTCAATAATATCATTAAGGAGAACAATGGTCGTCCCAAACATACAACGAGAGGCCACCATATGTTCACCCGGCTTAAGTATTGTCATGATAGTTGCAAAAATAGCTGACATACCGCTTGCTGTAGCTTGGCACTTCTCGGCGCCCTCTAAGGCGGCTAATTTGTTTTGAAAAGCATCAACTGTTGGATTTGTAAATCTAGAATAAACGTTACCCTCTTCCTTTTTATCGAATCGTTTTGCAGCTTCTTCAGCACTATTAAATTTGTAGCTTGAGGTTAAGAATATTGCAGCCGAGTGCTCTTGTTCATTCGTAGGCTCGTGTCCTTCACGAATTGATTTGGTTTGAAAGCTTTTTTCAGTCATGATTTTGTCTGTTTAGTCAGCATCATTGTAGATCAATTCTGAGCTTTCATTCGTCATATTGGTTTCTTTTGCTTTGTCAGATCTAATGGCTTCAAGGTTATCTAGGTAAGGTTTGTCAATGTCATTAGTCAAATAATTTCCATCAAAACACGAACAATCAAAAGATTTGATATTAGGATTTCCTTGCTGAACAGACCATATCAGGTCATCCAAGTTTTGATAAATGAGTTTATCTGCTCCAATGACTTTGCATACTTCATCAGTTGTTTTTTCATGAGCAATAAACTCATTTTTACTTGCCATATCAATGCCATATACATTTGGGTAGCGAACTGGAGGAGCGGCTGAGGCGAAGAAAACTTTTTTTGCACCAGCTGCTCTTGCCATCTGAACAATTTCTTTGCTGGTGGTGCCTCGNACAATTGAATCATCAACGAGAAGAACGTTCTTATCCTTGAATTCTAGTTCGATTGCACTGAGTTTTTGACGTACTGATTTTTTCCTTTGTTTTTGCCCTGGCATAATAAAAGTTCTGGCAATATATCGATTTTTTATAAAGCCCTCTCGATATTTAATATCTAACTCATTNGCCAGCTGAAGCGCCGCCGTCCTNGAAGTGTCAGGCACAGGCATAACAACATCAATTTCATCCCTAGGCCATTGAGATTTAATTTTTTCTGCAAGTTTTTCACCCATTCTTAGGCGTGATTTATAAACTGAAATATTATCAATAATAGAGTCAGGCCTTGCAAAATAAACAAATTCAAAAATACAAGGAGAGAGCCTCGAGTTAGCTGAGCACTGATGGGAGTGGACTTGGCCTTTGCGATCAATCACTACTGTCTCGCCAGGGTCAACATCGCGTGTAATCTTATATCCAAGAGCAGTCAAAGCAACGCTCTCTGAAGTTAGCATATATTTAGTACCCTCTGTAGTAGTTCTTTCACCAAGTATCAATGGTCTGATTCCGTTAGGATCTCTAAATCCAAAAATTCCATAGCCTGGGATCATTCCAATAGCTGCATACGCCCCCTTTACTCTTTGATGGAGCTTAGTTACTGCTTTAAAAATATCTCTTTCATTGATTCTATGTTTTTGCTCTTCAGCAATTTCACTCGCCAAGATATTAAGTAGAATTTCGGAATCTGAATTGGTATTAATATGACGAAGATCTTGCTCAAAAATTTCTTGAGCCAGAGTTTCTGCATTGGTAAGGTTGCCATTGTGTGCAAATGCAATTCCATAGGGTGAGTTGACATAAAAAGGTTGCGCCTCAGCCTCTGAAGAGCTTCCTGCAGTTGGATAGCGTATGTGTCCAATACCCATATCACCTATCAGTTTTTCCATATGCTTTGTTCTAAATACATTTCGAACAAGGCCATTACCCTTTCTCATATAAAAACGACCTTTATTGGCTGTTGTTATTCCTGCGGCATCTTGACCGCGATGTTGAATAATTGTTAATGCATCATAGATGTATAGACCAACATCTTTTTTAGTTGTGGAGAGAATACCAATAATTCCGCACATATATTAATCCTTCAAAATTTCACTTTCTATAAATTCAACAACAACATCACCCGGGTCAAGCTCTACAAAAAGAAGATACTTGGATAAGACGGGCTTAACGTCAACAGACCAGTCCTGAAATGTTCTTAATGCACCACTCGTTTCAACCCACGCATGGTTTTGTGTGACCCAACTCATGTTTTGTAAAATAAGAACAACGATAAGAACAAAAGTACCACCTATAAACAAACCTAGAATGGCTCCAAAAAATTTATTCTTTAGGCCATCAACATTTCTAGCATTAATAAGAGTATCTAAGGAACTTAATGCGCTTAATATACCCTCATATACTGGCGCCATAATGGAAGGATTTTCTGTATCAACTTTAATATTAAGAAGTTTTGATAGGGCAAATAATCCAGCCATTAAGATTACGAAAATTAGGACAAAAGACACAAAACTTCTGAGTGACTCGTTAGTGATTATTGCTTCAATAGTTTTAAGGTCTGAAACTGTTCCTAAAAAGTTAAAGCTAAATATTCCAACTATCACAAAGATCACTGAATTGGCAAAGGGTCTATTTAGATCATTAGAATTTTGGTTACTTGCCGATGCACTTGCAATTCTGTATAAGCCTTTTTTAATGAACCAAGCGCTCAGAAATAGTCCTCCAAAGGAGAGTGCATAGGTAGATTGATTATCTGAGTTAATCCAGCTACTTAGAAAGGTCTTAGCAAATGGCTCATAGTAGAGCCAAGCTAATATGATTGCAATAATAACAAATATAAAGCTTATGACTTCTTTGGCAAGGCCTTGAATAAAGCCTCGAACAACAAATGTGATAAGAATTAAGAGGGTGAGCCAATCTGACCAAGCCAATATGCTTATTGCACTCCAAACATTGTCAAAAAAATTGCCCATGAGCTCCTTGATAGATAGAATTGATTTTACAATAGTTTATGATGCTTTGTCGTTCTCTCCAACGACTAATACTATCTGAGTTTATTAATAATTATTGAAGCATCTGCGATTGTATAAAAAGAGCCAAAAATAACAATTCTTTCTACCTCTCTAAGAGCTAATGACCCATGAATTGCACTTTCCATATCTTGGCAGATTGTTGTTGAGTCGGAGCTTGAAAATTTTTTATTCAATACTTCTGATTCAATTGCTCTCTCTGAGGAAAGGGGGACCAGGTACCAATGCTTTATTGCTTTTGAGGCAAGTTCAATCATCTCAATAATATCTTTATCTACGAGCGCTGAAAAAATAGCGACTGTTTGCATCGACGATTTAGATAGAGTTTCTACAAGCGTTTTTACAGCTGCTGGATTGTGAGCAACATCCAGAATAATTGTTTTATCTCCAATCTCAACCTTCTCAAATCTTGCTCTGATTGATGCATTTTTGATGCCTTCGCTAATCATACTTTTAGAAATTGGGTTTTGTACTGCAAGACTTTCAACTGCTTTGATTGCAACAGCAGCATTGAGTCTCTGATGATCTCCCTCGAGTCCAATTTCATCTTCATAGGCCTTACTCACAAATGTAATATCGGTGCCAATTTCCTTAGCATATGCCAATAAGCTTTGAGGAGGGTCCTGATCTCCACAAATGCAAGGCCTAGAGCCTCTCATCACGCCTGCTTTTTCTCTGCCTATAGCCTCCCTAGTGTCTCCTAGGTAATCGGTATGATCGATTGCAATATTTGTGATGACGCTCACATCACTATCAACTACATTGACAGAGTCAAGCCGGCCGCCCAACCAACCTCAAGTATTGCTATGTCGACCTCGGCCTTTTCAAAAATAATGAAGGCTGCAAGAGTTGAAAATTCGAAATAGGTTAACTTGATATCTTCTCTTTTGCCTTCAATGATCTCAAAAGCTTCGATTATGACGTCATCAGATGCATCTTCACCATCTACTGCATAGCGCTCATTGTATTTCAATAAGTGGGGAGAAGTAGAGCGCCCCACTTTATATTTTGATTGCTGATAAATACTATCAATAAAGGAAACCGTGGAGCCTTTTCCATTAGTTCCTGCAACTGTTATAACTTTGAAGGGAACGCCATTTGGAAAAAGTTTTTCATAGACTAATTGAACTCTATCAAGTCCTAATACAATCGTCTCTTCCATAAGGGTTTCTTGCCAGCTCAACCAGTCATCTAGCGTTTTTTTATTTTTCATTATGAGATATTTATTGCTGATTTTTTGAATTAGAGGATTATTTATCTTCCCAAAATTCACCCTCGATGGTGTCATCTTTATTTGATTTTTTTTCACTGCTGTTTGTTCTGTTAATAAAGACTGAGTTTCTTTGCTTAAAAACGCGCTCAGCATTTTTCTCAAGAAAATGATTAATAAAGTAACTTCTGCTCCAAGGCATTAGACCTAGAAGTCCAAGTGCATCTGTCAGAAAACCAGGAGTCAGTAAAAGGATTCCAGAAACTAAAATAACGACACCTTCCATCATCTCCATTGCTGGTGTTCTTCCCTCTGACATGCTTTGTTGAGCTTTGGCCATAGTTGACCAGCCCTGCTGTCTAAGAAGGCTTGATCCAATAAATGCAGTAATTACAACGAGTAGAACTGTTGAGAGACCGCCAATGGCCTGTCCCACAGAAACAAGCACGTATATTTCAGCTAGCGTTACAACAACAAATATAGGAAATAACATTTAACCCCCCTTTGTGTTTTTAAAAAGTAAGTCCCAAACACCATGACCTAATTTATGACCACGATTTTCGAATTTAGTAAGCGGCCTATTTTTGGGCCTTTCAGAATATATATGGCCTCCTGCAATGTTTTTAAAGTGAGGATGCGCTTCTAGAGTTTCCATGATATGTTCCGCATAGTTTTCCCAGTCAGTTGCTATATGGACAGTTCCATTGGTTTTTAGTTTTCTCGAAAGGAGATCTAAAAAGCTTGTTTGGACAATTCTACGCTTATGGTGCTTCTTTTTGTGCCAAGGATCAGGAAAAAATAATTGGAAATGCGAAATACTTTCATCAGCGATGTTATTAGCGATTACCTCTACAGCATCATCTTTGATAATCTTTAGATTGCTGACGTTTTGTTTACTCGCCTCATTAATAATTCTTCCAACTCCAGCCTCATAGACCTCAATACCAATAAAATTTTGATGAGGCTGTTTTATGGCCATCTCAAGAAGGCTGTCACCATTCCCAAAGCCAACTTCAAGCGTAATATCATTTTGCTTTACAAATACCCTATCAAAGTTGATGAGTTCCTTGTCATTAATCTCAACCCCAAAATCACTCCATAGATCATTCAGTCCAAGGGAATTGGGCTTTTGAAAGTCTGCCCGACCTTTTAACAAAGCTCTGAATTTTGCGATGGCTTTTTGCTTCACTCATAACTGATAATCAATGATTAAAGGAGAATGATCTGAAAAGCGCTCCTCTTTGTATATTTCACATGAGGTTGCAGTGCCAGCCATATTTGAACTGACGACATGATAATCAAGGCGCCAGCCAGTATTATTCAGCCAGGCTTGGCCACGGTTAGACCACCAAGTATATTGGAACTCTTCTTGGTTGATTTCTCGGAAAGAGTCGATATAGCCTAAGTCATCATAAAGTATATCAAGCCATGCCCTCTCTTCTGGAAGGAAGCCTGAGTTTTTTTGATTAGATCGCCAATTTTTTAGGTCAATTTTTTTATGCGCAATGTTCCAATCACCACAAATTACGTATCTTCTATTATCTTTTTCGAGCTCACGTAAGTGCGGCAAAAAGCGGTCATAAATAAATTCCATTTTTAGTGCTTGCCTCTCCTCCTTTGATGATCCAGAGGGGAGATAGATTGATAAAACGCTCAAGTCAGCGAAATCNGCTTGAATAATCCTTCCTTCAGAGTTCATGTCATCCCACGGACTATAAGATATCTTGTCAGGCTTAGACTTACAATATAGGCCAGTCCCGCTATATCCTTTTCGCTCTGCAGGATGGTAATACGTGTACATTTCTTTGGGGTAAAAACGCTCATCAAGCTGATCTTCCTGCGCTTTAATCTCTTGTAGGCAGACAACATCAGCATTCTGTTTTTTAAGCCAATTAAAGAAACCTTTTCTCTCAGCAGCCCTTATTCCATT